>Ga0207754_100041_pt1 | contig 141409 bp, 149 predicted proteins | sample A23E1SouthBayCA_FD_187728 | JGI IMG/M metagenome (GOLD analysis project Ga0207754, IMG submission 187728) | Aerobic enrichment media microbial communities from Eden Landing Ponds, California, USA - A23 E1 (SPAdes) | ecosystem: Environmental > Aquatic > Marine > Unclassified | place: Emeryville...
CGGGGCAACTCCCGTACCCATCCCGAACACGGAAGATAAGCCCGCCTGCGTTCCGGGGAGTACTGGAGTGCGCGAGCCTCTGGGAAATCCGGTTCGCCGCCTGCCATTCATATCACGCGATTCCCTTGGGAATCGCGGCATACTCGAAGTGGCTTTGCCACTTCAATACTTTCACCCTCACACAGCGCCTGCTGTGTGGGGGTTCCGTATTTTATACGTCCAGTTGCCACTCTATCATCAGTGACAGGACCGACAACTCGTCGCGGGGAAGAGATCAGATCGTACCTTCAGTCGCGGTCTCGCAGTTGCTTGATGCGGTCTTCGAGGGTATCTATCGCGTCTTCGACTTCCCGTTGCGCCTTCTCGCTCATCTCTTCGGCTTCGTCCGCCGCTTGTTCGAACGTGTCTCGAACACGCTTGAGTGCCTCGTCCGTCTTATCTGAGTCACTCATGTTCCACTGGGAACTGTGGTCTTCAAGCGTGGTAAAACTGATGGCAAAACGTTAAGCCCGCTATCTCACGCCTACTGGAAGAATGATTCACAGTGATACCACGGAGCTCGCGGCGACGAAAAACGCCTATACCATGGACGACCAAACGACTGGTATCCGTGAGTACGCGTGCCGGGATCGTCCTCGCTGGCGGGTTCGCACGTCGGTTCGGCGACTGTGACAAGACGCTTGCCGAACTCCGTGGCAAGCCCTTGATCGCACACGCGGTCCAGTCACTTCGACCAGCCGTCGACCGAGTGATCGTTAGCTGTCGCCACGAGCAACGGCCGTCGTTCGAACGCGTCCTCTCGAACGTCACGTATCGGCCGGACCCGACTCCGGACGAGGGGCCGCTGGCGGGGCTGGACGCCGCACTCGATGGGCTCGACGCAACGGCGGTGGCTGTCTCGACTGCCGATCGGCCGCTGGTTCCCACGGACCTGTACCGGCACCTCTTCGACGCACGTTCCGCGGAGGCGATCGTGATCCGAGCGGAGGGGATCGATCAGCCAGTCCCCGCAGTTTTCGATGCTCCGGCACTTCGCACTGCAGTTAGCGACCAGCGGGCGCGTGGGACGCGACGCCTGCGGGCCGTCCTCGATGCGGTCGAATACACGACAGTCCCGGCCACGATGGTTGCACGACGCTGGGGAGAGCACGCTCTCGTCGACGTGAATACGCCGGCGCAACTGGAGCGTTTGAATACGCTTCGGTAGCTCTGGCAAAGGATACGTTACTGGTTGGCAACAGCGGCAGAGCCCCCGTGTTCGCTAACCTCTTTGTGTCCGAGGAACGTTTATCGAATCGCTATGCCAACCCGCAACGCAGAAGCGACCTGGCGTGGAGACCTCCAGACCGGCAGCGGTGACCTCGCTCTCGGCAGCGGCGTGTACGAGGGACCGTACTCCTTCGCGTCGCGGTTCGAAGACGGTGACGAGACGAACCCCGAAGAACTCATCGGCGCGGCCCACGCCGGCTGTTTCGTTATGGCGCTGTCGAACGAACTCGACGAGGCCGGCTACGAGGCCGAGGAACTGCACGCCGACGCGGAGGTTCACCTCGACCCCGAGGCGCTGGAGATCGACTGGGTCGAACTCACGCTCGAAGCGACGATTCCCGATATCGACGAGGAAACCTTCCAGGAGATCGCTGCCGGCGCCAAAGAGAACTGCCCGGTCTCGAAAGCGCTGGCCGGTGTCGACATCCGCCTCGACGCGACGCTCGTGTAGTCGGAACGAACGACGTCTTTTCAGTCGTCACCAGTCGCGGTGCGATCCGACGGCCCTTCGAGTTGGATCGCCGGTGCAGTGTGATCCGGGGCCTCCAGCACGCCACCGGTCGCCGCGCTGGTCGCGAGCGCGGCGAACCGCTCGATGACGCCGTTTGCTTCGATCGTCGGCGGCTCCCACTCGGCTGCCCGACGCTGTAGCTCGTCTTGTGACACGGCAAGGGTCAACTCGCCTGCGTCCACGTCGATCCGGATCGTGTCGTCCTCTTCGACGAGCGCGATCGGACCACCAGCGGCCGCTTCGGGGCTGATGTGACCGATCGCGGCACCGCGAGTGCCACCGGAGAACCGTCCGTCGGTCAGCAACGCGACCTCGCCCGAGAGCGTGGGCGAGCCGCTGATCTTCGAGGTCGGTTCGAGCATTTCCGGCATCCCGGGACCGCCTTTCGGCCCCTCGTAGCGGATCACGACCACGTCGCCCTGCTCGATTTCGCCGTCGTCGTAGGCCTGCAACATTGCCTGCTGGGATTCGTATACTCTCGCACGGCCCTCGAACTGTCGCATCGAGTCGTCCATCGCGCCGGCCTTGACAACCGAGCCTTCAGGTGCCAGATTGCCGCGCAGTACTGCGAGCCCACCCACCTCGTGGACGGGGTTGTCCCGCTCGCGAATGACTTGTCCGCTGGGCTGACGATCGCCCATTCGGCCGCCAATCGTCCGGCCGTCGACTGTCGGTGTGTCCAGGTTGAGCAAGTCGTCGATCCGGTGGTACAGTGCCGGGAGGCCGCCGTCGTCCCGGAGGTGTTCCATCCGCCAGGGGCCGGCGGGACTCATATGCGCCAGGTGGGGTGTCCGTTCGGCGATCTCCTCGAAATCTGTCAGCGTCAGGTCCAGCCCGGCTTCCTGGGCGATCGCCGGGAGGTGCAGCATGGTGTTGGTCGAGCCACCGAGCGCGAGATCGACTGTCACGGCGTTCTCGAAGCTTTCGCGGGTGAGGAACTCGGAGGGCCGGATATCCCTCTCGACGAGATCCAGGATCTGCTGGCCGCTCTGGCGTGCGATCTCGAATTTACGCTCGTCGGTCGCGCCGTGGGTCGCACATTCGGTCCAGGAGAGCCCAAGTGTCTCGGTGACACAGGCCATCGTGTTCGCAGTGAACATCCCCGCGCAGGATCCCTCACCGGGACAGGCGGTACATTCGAGCTGGTAGAGTTCGTCGTCGTCCATCTCGCCTTCCGCGTGCTGGCTGACGCCCTCGAAGACGTCGACCAGGTCGACCGGTTCGCCCTCGTGCTCGCCGGCCGCCATGTGCCCGCCGGTGACGACGATCGCCGGGATGTCCAGTCGGGCAATGGCCATCAACATCCCGGGGACAATTTTGTCACAGGACGCCAGCGCGACGATCCCGTCGAACTGATGGGCATTGGCCATCAGCTCGACCGAATCGGCGATGACCTCCCTGGACGGGAGCGAGGATCGCATCCCCTCGTGGCCCATCGCGATCCCGTCGTCGACGGCGATCGTGTTGAACTCGAGCGGTGTACCGCCGGCCTCGCGGACGCCTTCCTTGACGTACTCGGCCAGTTCGTCCAGATGGACGTGGCCGGGGACGATCTCGTTCCAGGAGTTGGCGATTCCGATGTGCGGGTTGTGTATCTCCTCGTCACTCAGCCCCGCGGCGCGGAACAGCGATCGATGCGGTGCGCGATCGGCACCTTCAGTCACTTCCGCACTCCGGAGGTTCTCGTCTTTCTCGGACGGCAATGGATCTGCAGGCATGCTATTCGGTGTCGTCATGGGTTACCGGCCGAGGACGGTGTAGGTTTCGGTTTAGCCTACAGTCGCTCTTTCGCGAAAAGAGGGATCCCGACGTGTCGAAGCCGCTGTATCGTGTAGATCGGGACAGCCAGGAACGCGCCGACAAAGAACGTGAGATGCAACAGTACGTAGGCCTTCCAGTGGGGCGAATAGTCGACCTCCAGCGTGTCGATATACTTGGCGTCGTAGTAGTAGCCGAACAACGCGCCGATCCACGACACGGCAAGGACGACTCCGAGCCCCCAGAGTGCCACATTCAATGCGGACCGAACCCCTCCAGCGATGCCGAAAAATCGCCAGAGACCACCGAAGATTCCGTCAGGTGACGAGAGGAGGATGGCCGGAAACGCGACGAACACGCTGAGGAAGAACGCCACGTGGTATTTCCACCACGCGAACTCCTCGGTCGGCGTCGATCGAACGGTTACCAGCCATTCCGCTATCGGCGAAGCCATACGTCACTATCAACTTCACGTCCCGACGATTAAAAGCCCCGATCCGGTGTTTCTCGAGTGGACAGCGGTCTCCAGTCGGCCGTGGCCGGGTTGTTGCCGATTATGGTTACCCTTTCGCAAGATATTGGGCATAGTCGTTACTCTTATGGCAATATTCTCCGATATTCGGGTATGATGAATCGCCGTGCGTTCCTTGGAAGTCTCGGTGTTGCCAGCACGACCGCCCTTTCAGGTTGTACGGTGTTCGGGCAAAACAGCGGTGCTCCTGGGCCGATCCAACTGGCCTACGACGCGGCGCCGCCCCACTTCCAGGCAGTCGTTATGGATCGGGAAGGCTGGTTCGAGGAGATGGACGCCGACTTCGAGACCGAAGAGGCCAGCTGTAACAGCATCGTCCAGTTGCTTACGACCGGCAAAGCTGACATCGGGATGATCGGTGTGGTTCCGGCACTTGTCGTTGCGGACTCAGACGCCGAGGCATCTGTTGTCTCGGCGAGTTCGAAAAACGGGTTCGTCGTGCTGACCGCGGAATCGGTCGCCGACCGATTCGAGGCTGACAGTGGTGGGTTCGATGCGGTGGACGGGCGACGATTCACACTCGGCACGTATCCGAAGGGGAGTGTCTCGGATATCACTGCTCGATACTGGATCAGCAACGAACGCGAGGCGTCTCTTGAGAATGTCGAACTCGTCCATCTCGGCGGGCCGGGTGCTGCCCGTCAGGCACTACTCGCAGGTGAGGTCGACGGGGCCGTTATCCCGGAGCCGACGCCGACGCTGATTGAGGAACGCACGGACGCCCCCTACCAGCGCGTCGCACGTGTCGAGCAGTTCATTCCCGGCGAACCGGCCGGCGTGACTGTCGCCCGGGACTCCTTCGCGGAGAAGCGACCCGACGCCGTGGAGGCGTTCATCGATCGGCACGCATCGGCAACCCAGTTCATCCACGACAATCCCGATCAGGCCGCGACCTATATGAGCGACGTCTACGGTGGCGAAAGTGCCCTTGACGCCTCAACAGCGCGGGCAGCACTCGACTCCCCGGCGACGCAGTACACCACCGACCCACACGATATCACGTCCGGGGCCGAGGTATTGGCCGAGTACGCCCACCGACTCGGGAAGACCGACTCGCGTCTCACGGCCGATGAGTTGTTCGATATGTCCTATTACGACCGGGCCGTCGGGGATCAGTGATGGCTGGCAGGTCGCTGTTGCCGATCACCGTCGCCAATCCGCGACGCAGTTGGAGCGAGTCGCTACTGAAAGCGCTGGTCTACCGGCTGTTTATGCTCGTCCTGACTGTCGTCGTCGCCTACGCCGTCACGGCCGACCCGACGGCCTCGCTACAGATCGGGGTCGCCACCAATATCCTCAAGACGGGGACGTACTACGCCTACGAGCGTATCTGGGACCGCTTCCGGTTCGAGGTGGACAGCGATGGCTAGTCGCCCGTCCGATCGCACTGATGCACTGTCGGCCACGCGCGAATCTATCACTGTCGCATTCGAGGCGGTCGACCGATCATCGGTTATGTCGGGTCGAGTAGGGCGCGGTCTCGTCGGCGCGGCCGTCTTCGTGGCCGGTTGGTGGTCGCTCGCGAGTACGGTTCCGTCCTACCTGCTCCCGACACCCGCGGCTGTTCTTGGGGCGTTCGTCACGGAGCTGACGACGCCGGCGACGTTCGCGTTCGGCGGCGTCGAACTCAAGTTGACGGAGCTTTCGGCCGTCCTGTTGCAGAGTCTGCTGCATTACGTCCCCGGCTTGCTTCTCGGCGTTGGGCTGGGTGCGCCGCTGGGAATCGCGCTGGGGTATTCGACGCGACTGGACGAGTATTTCACGCCTGCTGTGGGGCTGCTGCGGCCGATCCCGCCGCTGGCGTGGATGGGGTTTGTCATCGCCTGGGTCGGCATCGGCCACGCTGGCGCGGCGGTCATCGTCGCCATCGGTTCGTTCTGGATCACGCTGCTTGGCGCCCACGACGGGGTCCGGGAACTCCCGACGGAGTGGATCGAGGTCGGGGAGAGTCTCGGCGTCCGGGACCACCGGACAATGGTCCGGAAGGTCGTGATTCCTGGCGTTGCGCCGTCGGTTTTCACCGCCGTCCGAACCAGCCTCGGCCGAAGCTGGATGATCATCGTCGCCGCCGAACTGTTCGGCGCACCGGGGCTCGGCTATCGAATCATCCACACGGCCCAGAGTCTCGCGATGGACGTCAGTATGGCCTATATGCTCACGCTTGGGCTCGCGTACCTGGCTACGGACGCACTCTTTCAGGTCGCTCGCGAGGTGGTTGCACCGTGACTGAGGAGGCGGCGTTCGTCGCCCTCGAAAACGTCTCGAAGCGCTACGAGACTGGCGAGGGGACCATCGCCGCACTTGAGGAGATCGACCTCTCGGTCCCCGAGGGTGGGTTCGTGAGTCTCGTCGGCCCGTCCGGCTGTGGGAAGACGACGCTTCTCCGTCTGGTCGCGGGTCTGGAATCGCCGTCCTCCGGGCGCGTCCGCGTCGGCGGCGACGTGGTCACCGGGCCGGACCCCGACCGGGGACTCGTCTTCCAGTCGACGACGCTGTATCCCTGGCGGACAGTGGCCGAGAACGTCCGCTTCGGGCTGGAGGTCACTGACACGAGCGCGACTGTGGCCGAGCGGCGAGTCGAGCGACTCCTTTCGATGGTCGGGCTTGCCGACCGGACAGATGCCTATCCATCGGAACTCAGCGGCGGTATGCGAACCCGTGTCGGAATCGCTCGCGCACTCGCTCTCGACCCCGAGGTCCTGTTGCTTGACGAGCCGTTCTCGGATCTCGACGTGGCGACCCGGGAGTCGCTGCAGGAGGATCTACTCGGGATTTGGCACGAGCTGGGAAAGACCGTCGTCCTCGTGACACACACCGTCGGCGAGGCGGTTCGACTCTCGGACTCGGTCGTCGTCTTCGATGGGCACGGGGCGATTTCGACTGTCGTTGACGTAGATCTCGACCGACCGCGGGACTTCGATACCGACCGCTTTGACCCCTATGTGAGCGCCATCCGAAACACGATTCGGGATGGCCGAAGAAACGACCAGTCGACTGATCGACGTTTCGAACAACACACGACCAATCCAAAACACTGACCGAACAACGCACAAATAACTCAGACACTCACCAGACTCCCTCCAAATAACCTATGACACTGAACGCACTCGCACTCGCGGCGGATCGATTCGGTGATCGCTCGCTCAGTTACCCCTACTACCGTCTCCAGGAGGCCGGCCATACCGTCGATATCGCCGCTCCCGGCGGACAGCCGATCACCGGGCGCAACGGGATCGACTTCGAGGCCGACCTCCCGATTTCGGAGGCCGACGCGGCGGCCTACGACCTGCTCGTGCTCCCGGGTGGGTACTCCTCGGAGGCGATCCGGATGCAAGCCCCCGAAGCCATCGACATTGTTCGCTCGTTCGACGAGCGGGACAAACCGATCGCGTCGGTCTGTCACGGCGCACAGTTGCTCGTCAGTGCCGGCGTCGTCGAGGGGCGGCGACTGGCCTGCCATCCCTCGATCAAAGACGACGTCGAGGCCGCCGGTGGGACGTTCGTGAACGATGCGGGCGTCGTCGACGGCAACCTGATCACGGCCCGGGATTACTCCGATGTGGCCGACTGGCTCGCTGCCGTCCTCAGGGAAGTCACGACTCCGACGACGACCGACGGCAGCGGGGTAACGGCTTCGGCCGCCGGACCCGACCCGACCCGATCGTCGAACGGGTCAATCCAGCCGATCGGGACCATCCACTCGCCGTACACCGAGGAGTCAGGGATGCCGATTCAGGGTGCCTTCTCCGAGGCGATGGGTGTCGTCGAGGTCGATCCCGAGTACGAACCGGGCCTGCTCGATCTGGCGGAGTTCTCCCACGTCGTCGTGCTCTATCAGTTCCACGCCGCCGAGGACTATGACCTACAGCCCCAGCCGTTTATGGAAGACGAGGTCCACGGCGTCTTCGCGACGCGGGCCCCGCGACGACCGAACCCGCTCGGGATGTCTGTCCTCGAGTTGGAGAACGTCTCGGACGGCTCGCTGTTCGTCTCCGGGGTCGATGTGCTCGATGGGACGCCACTGCTCGATATCAAACCGTTTGTCCCCGAGTTTAACGGGGTCGAAGACGCCCAGATTGGGTGGCTTGAGGGCGCTATCGACAACGAACACCGCCGGACGTCGGACGACCGGTTCGTCGAGTAGGCACTGTCGGAGACACGGGTTTTTGGTTCCGGCCGGTGTTCGATTCTACTATGGGAGATGCTGAGTCAGTCCGAGGGTCAGGATTCGTCGAGCGGACGCGCGTCCGTGAGGCACTCGAAACCCTCAGGGAAGCAACGAACGTCTCGACGGGGACCCAGACGGTGCCGCTCGCTGACGCGGACGGACGAGTCCTCGCCGAGACAGTGACGTCGCCACGGAACGTCCCGGACTTTCCGCGGGCGGCGATGGACGGCTACGCGGTCAGAGCAGAGGACACCTTCGGTGCGGCCGATCGATCACCTGCCACGCTCACTGTCGGGGACAGCGCTGGCCCGCAACGGGCGACCTGGGTTCACACGGGCAGTCCCGTCGCGGAGCCGGCCGACGCCGTCGTCAAGACCGAGAACGCCCGGGAAGTGGGCGACACCATAGAGATCACGAGCGCCGCCGCAGTCGGCCAGAACGTCAGTGAGGTCGGCGAGGACATCGAGGCCGACCAGCACCTGTTCGATCCGGGGCATCGGCTCCGCCCATCGGATCTGGCGCTGCTCCGGTCGGTCGGAACTGAGTCAGTCACAGTTCGGGAGCGCCCGTCCGTCGCCGTGATCCCGACCGGCGAGGAGCTGGTCGAGAGCGACCCCGACCCCGGGGAGGCGATCGAGACCAACGGGCTGATGGTCTCATCGCTGGCCGAGCGCTGGGGCGGCGACACCCGGTATCGCGATGTCGTGACCGACGATCGGGACGCGCTCGTGGCGGCGATCGAGGCCGATCTCGACGCGGACGTGATCGTGACGACCGGCGGCTCTTCGATCGGCAAGCGCGATCTGCTTCCGGCCGTTGTCGAGGACCGTGGTGAATTGCTCGTCCACGGAGTGGCACTCAAGCCGGGCCATCCGGTTGCGCTCGGACAGGTCGAGGACACGCCGATCCTCATGCTGCCGGGGTATCCCGTCGCCTGTATCGTCAACGCCTGGCAGTTCGTCCGGCCGATCGTCAACTGGACGACCGACACGGAGCCCGACGAGCCGGCCCGGGTCGAGGCCGAACTCGATCGGAAGGTCCGGAGCGAACCCGGCATCCGGAGTTGTGTCCGGGTGACCGTCAGCGAGACCGACGAGGGCGTCGTCGCTGACCCGGTCCACGAAAGCGGCGCGAGTATTCTCTCGAGCGTTTCGCTTGCCGACGGCTGGGTGCAGGTGCCCGAGTCGGTCGAGGGGTACGACGCGGGCGATCGCGTCACGGTCGAGTTCTGGGAGGCCCAGCCGTGACCGAGCGCAAGCAGTTTCGCGACCTCGCGACGCCGTTGGAACTCCATTCGGCAATAGAGGCGCTGGACATCGGGGCCGGGACGGAATCGGTCGGGCTACTGGACGCCGACGGCCGCGTCGCGGCCGAGCGGATCGACGCCGCCATCGACGTACCGGGGTTCGATCGCTCGACGATGGACGGATACGCCGTCCGGGCTACCGACACGTTCGACGCCTCCGAGGGCGATCCTTTCGTGGCCGACCTCGCCGGCGCCGTCGACGCCGGGGAGCGCCCCGAGACGGACGTCTCCGCGGGAACGGTTGTCAGTGTCGCGACGGGTGCGCCGCTGCCCTCGGGTGCTGACGCAGTGGTCCCGGTCGAGCGCACGACCCGACGTGAGGCCGACGATAGCACCGTCGTCGAGATCCGAACGGCCGTCGCGCCGGGGGACAACGTCATGCACAGCGGCGACGACGTGGCCGCCGGCGACCGGGCCGTCGGTCCGGGGACAGTGCTGACGACGCGAGACGTGGGACTGCTCGCCGCTCTCGGCGTCGAGACGGTCCTGGTCGTCGAGTCGCCGTCGGTTGGGATCGTCTCGACCGGGAACGAACTCGTGCGACCGGGCGAGGCCCTCGAGACCGAGCGCGGCCAGATCTACGACCTCAACACGTACGCGCTGGCGGCGGCAGTCCGAGCGGCCGGCGGCCGGCCGGAGGTCGTGCCACACGTCGCCGACGATTACGAGACGATGCACGAGACGCTACAGTCGGTCGGCGAGCGGTGTGAACTCGTCCTCTCTTCGGGCTCGACGAGCGCGAGTGACACCGACGTGCTCTATCGGGTCGTCGACGACCACGGATCGCTCGATCTCCACGGTGTGGCGGTCAAGCCCGGCCGCCCGACGATCGTCGGGGAGATCGCCGACACTCCCTACGTCGGCCTCCCCGGCAACCCCGTCTCGGCGCTGAGTATTTTCCGGACCTTCGTCGCGCCTGCGATTCGGGAGGCGGCCGGTCGACCGCCCGAATCCGCTCCCACGCTCGTGGGGGAGATGGCGGTCCCGAAGCGCTACACCGAAGGGCGGACGTACCTGCTCCCGGTCGCCGTCATCGAGGACGGGGTGGGCGACGTGCTCGTCTACCCGGTCGACAAGGGAAGCGGGGCGATTACCAGTCTCACCGAGGCCGACGGCGTCGTCGAAATGGCGCCCGAGACCGAGCTGCTCGACCGGGGCGAGTCCGTCACTGTCGAGCTGTTCTCCGCGGAGACGCGCCCGCCGTCGGTGCTCGCCATCGGCGAGTCTGACCCGCTGCTCTCGCGGTTGCTCGACCGGCTCGACGGGCCGCGCTATCTCCCCCACGGGAGTGCCGAGGGCCGTCGCCGTCTCCGCGATGGGATCCCGGATTTCGCCCTGCTCGACGAGGACGACGCCGATGTCGCTGCTGGCGATACCCTCGCCACGTACACCCGCGAATGGGGGCTGATCGTCCCGGCGGGCAATCCTGACGACGTGTCGGAACTGACTGACCTCTTCGAGGTGGAGGGGTTCTACAACCTCCCGCAGTCGTCGGCCCTACGGTCGACTTTCGACCACGCCTTCGGCGAGATGGCCGCCGAATCCGGTGTGTCAAGACACGATCTCACTGATCGGATCCATGGCTACGACCGGACGGTATCCGGCATTCGGAGTCCGGCCCGTCGCGTGGCCGAGGGATCGGCGACAGTCGGACTCGGGCTTCGCTTCGCCGAAACGGCGCTCGACGTTGATTTCGTGCCGATCGGCACACAACGGCTCAGCGTCGTTGCGGCCCCCGATCGTCTCGGCAAGTCCGGCATGCGGACGCTCCAATCAGTGCTTGAACGCGAACTCGATTCGATCGCCGAGTCGACGCCAGGATATAACATACACTGATGCCGAGTAAAGCGCGTGCGAGACGAACTCACTGATCAGTGCGTGAACAGGAGTAGCTGGTCGTCGGTCCGGACCAGACAGAACGGGCCGGGCGGCGACTGGAAGGTGTTCGTCCGCTTCTCGGAGACGAATAGCTCCTCGAAGGGCTTTCCGCAGGCCGGACACTCGAAGCTCCCGCGGTTCTCCAGTTGCATCGTCCGTCGGGTTTCCTTGCGGAGTTTGAACCCCTCTCGATACTCGTGGACCTCGAACCCGTCCGATACGTCCAGTCGTGCCATACCCGTGTTTCGCGGACGATCACAATAAGGGCCGGGCTAGCCGCTCGCGTCCGGATCTGGCTGGCCTGCGTGTCGCCGGCTCCCCGGCGTGATGTCTGCCGACTCCAGTGTACATATACGCCTCGCGCCGGTAGAGAGAGGTATGACTGACACTCAGACGCCCGAAGACATTCCGGGGAACGACGAGGAGTGGCGCGAGATTCTGACCGAAGAGGAGTATCACATCCTTCGCGAGCGCGGCACCGAACCGAAGTTCAGCGGCGACCTGCTGGACGTCGACGACGACGGCGTCTTCCGGTGTGCCGGCTGTGGCGCGCCGCTGTTCGACGCCGATTCGAAGTTCGAGTCCGGTCACGGCTGGCCGAGTTTCTACGACGTCGTCGAGGAGGGTAACGTCGAGACCGAGGTCGACACCCGACACGGGATGGAACGGACGGAGGTTCTCTGTGACTCCTGTGGCGGTCATCTCGGCCACGTCTTCGAGGACGGCCCGGAGCCGACCGGCAAGCGCTACTGCATCAACTCGGCAGCACTGGAGTTCGAAGCCGACGAGTAGCGCGATCCGGATCACCGGAACGTTTTTGACGCTATTGGAGGTGGTTTGAGACGTGTCCATGGACGACTCGCCCGAGGACGGGCCGTTGTTCGACCCGCGGATAACGAGTTACAACTGGCTGGCCGGCGCCCTCGGCGGCGTCGTGACGTTCGTCGTCGGCTATCTCGTGATGGCCGCCACGATCCTGGTGCCCGACGGTCCGCCCGAAGGACTGGGCCTCCGCGAGTTGCTCGCCGAGGTCGGGCGGGTGTTCTACAACGCTCACCAGGTGACGCTTGACCTCCGTCCGACCAGCGATAGCGTCGTGATAGAAGACGCCCCGAACACGGTCAACTGGAGTGCTGTCGGGTCGAACAGCGTGATACAGGTCAATTCGGACCTGCTTAGCTCAAATCAGACGATCGTGTGGAACGCGGACGTCGAGGGGACCCTCTCCTTTCAGAGCCTCTACGTGTTCGACTTCGGCCAGTATCAGCAACCCGTACAGCACGCCCAGGACAAGCCGGAACTCCTGTATTATCTGGTTCCCGTTATCGTCTTGATCGCGGCGGGCGCGGCACTGGCGTATCTCACGCTCTCGGATACGGATTCGATCCACGAGGCGGTCCTCCCGGCGGTCGCGTTTTCGGGTGGGTATACGACGCTCGCGATTCTCGGCACGTTCTTCGTCGAACGGGAGCTCGCGGGCGGCGCAGTCGTTCTCTCGCCGAACCTCGGACAGACGGTCGTGTTCGCGCTGATCTATAGCCTCCTGTGTGGGCTCGTCGGCAGTTACGCGGTCTCGGTGTGGCGTGACCGAGACGGTTCGATCGGTGATCGCTGACGGCTTGTCGCGATCATGGGGTCGAGCGGTGGGCTTTTGCGGTCGCCGGCCGGAACGAGGGTATGGACGAGGGCGAACCGACGATTCTGCTGACGAACGACGACGGCATCGAGACGGCGGGCTTTCGGGCCCTCTACGACGCACTCACTGATGTCGGTGACGTGATCGCCGTCGCTCCCGATAGCGACCAGAGCGCCGTCGGTCGCGCGCTGTCTGAGTCGGTGACCGTCACCGATCACGAACTCGGCTACGCGGTCGCCGGCACACCCGCTGACTGCGTCGTCGCCGGCGTGGAAGCGCTGGTCCCCGACGTCGATCTCGTCGTCGCTGGTTGTAACGATGGGGCGAACCTCGGCGCGTACGTGCTGGGTCGGTCCGGCACGGTGAGTGCGGCTGTCGAGGCGGCCTTCTTCGGCGTGCCGGCGATCGCCGTCTCGATGTACATCCCGGTCCGGGAGGACATCACGTTCGAGTCTATCTCGGCGGAATATGACGCCTACAGTGAGGCGACTCGGGCGGCAGCCTATCTTGCGGAGCACGCGCTTGGGGCTGGCGTGTTCGATCACGCCGACTACCTGAACGTCAACGCGCCGATGGCTGGTGGGGAATACGGTCCGCTCGAGGATGGCGAACACGCGCCGCTGGCGATCACCGAACCCTCGAAAGTGTATCAGATGGACGCGGTCCGGGACGGCGAGCAGGTCCAGCTCTACGATCGGATCTGGGAACGGATGGCAGAAGGTGATATTCCCGATGCGAACGGAACTGACCGTCGCGCTGTCGTCGATGGCAAGATCAGCGTCTCACCGTTGGCCGTCCCGCACACGAGCGAGCATCACGAAGCACTCGATGCGCTGGCGGAGACGTACCCCGTGTGATCGCTGTTCGAGGCGGGGATCAGTCTTTCATCTGCTGGAGTTTGTCCAGCAGTTCGTCCTGGTCGGCCTCGGTTTCGAAGCTGACGCCCCCGTCGTGGTCGTTGTCGTGGACGTTGACGGCTTCGTCGTTGTCGTAGTCGGCATCGCTTTGCTGATTCTCCTGTTCGGATTCATCGTAGCTACCGAAGCCCATTGTATCTCTTCCTCTGGACGGCGTGCGGAAAAACCGTGTGGCTTCCCTCCTTCCATGGTTGTTATTCACTTTCATAGCAGGAAGGCGACAGTCTCAATGGGGGTCGATGCGTCCCACGCCGTATGGATCAGACTCTCCTCGAACTCCTGGAGGGCAACCGCGAACACGCCCGGGCGTTCGAGACGCGTTTCGATGACGTCCAGGACGGCCAGCGGCCGGACGCAGTCACCGTCTGCTGTTCGGATTCGCGCGTGTTACAGGATCACATGTGGGGAAACGAGCAGCCCGGCCAGTTGTTCACCTGCGGGAACATCGGCAATCGAGTCGTTCAGCGGACCGCTGACGGGGAGGTCGTCTCCGGTGACGTGCTCTATCCCATCGAGCACACAGGTACCGAAACCGCGATCGTCGTCGGCCACACCGGATGTGGGGCGGTCACGGCGACCTACGACCATCTGACGGACGGACTGTCGGAACCACCGGGGATCGAACACGCGATCGGACTGCTGGCCCCACATCTCCGGGACGGCGTCGAGACATTGCCGGACGGTCTCGACCGGGAGGACGCGATCAATCGACTCGTCGAGTACAACGTCGACCGCCAGGTGCAGTTCCTTCGCGAGAGTAGTGACGTTCCCGACTCGGTCACCGTCGTCGGCACCGTCTACGATTTTCAGGACGTGTACGGGGGCCGCCGTGGTGAGATTCACGTCGTCAACATCGACGGCACCCGATCGACCGCGGACCTGCGGGCGGACTACCCCGGGATCGAAGACCGGATCGATCGGCTCTGGGAGTACTGACAGTGATCGCGGCCACGGTAGGTGCGCGACTATCGGGTTGTACTCGCTGCGGTAAACCGACTGATCTATCGTTTGTTTAGGTTGTCGACAGTTTCCGGCAAATATCGATGATTTAATTGAGAGGCGTCGTCAAGCGCGGACGAAATATGAGCAATTCAAACGCGGAGCGTGAGACGTGGTCGACCCGCATCGGTTTCATTCTCGCAGCGGTCGGGAGCGCTGTCGGGCTCGGCAACATCTGGCGGTTCCCCTTCCAGGTCGGTCAGGAAGGTGGTGCCGCGTTCATCGTCATGTACCTGGCGTTTGTCGTGCTGATCGGCTTCCCGGCGATGATGGTTGAGTTCGTCGTCGGCCGAAGCACCGGTCTCAACGCCGTCGGTGGGATTCGGGAATTCGCTGGTGGCGCTTGGAAATACCTTGGTGGTTTGTTCGTTTTCATCGGGTTCGTTATCCTCTCTTACTACAGTGTCGTCGGTGGCTGGGTCCTCCGATATGTCTTCGGCAGTGCAACGGGCGGATATATCGGCACTGCCGGCCCTGACGAGGCACCTGTTGCACAGCAGTACTTCTTCGATATCGCGTCCGGCCTTGACGCGCTTTTGTTCCACGCGCTGTTCATGGCCCTTGTCGTCCTGATCGTCGCGCTTGGCATCAAGCGCGGTATCGAACTCGGTGTGAAGATCATGGTGCCCGCAATTATCGCCATTTTTGCTATCTTGGCAGTATATGCGTCTACGCTGTCCGGTGCTGGTGAGGCGTACGCCTACTATCTATCGCCGGATCTCGGATACCTGATCGACAACTGGAAAAGTATCGTCCCGGCCGCGGCGGGACAGGGATTCTTCACCCTTTCGCTCGGTATGGGGGTAATGATCACTTACGCTTCGTATCTCTCCGAAGACGAAAACCTCGGTATCGACGGTGGTACCATCGTCGCCTTCAATACCGGGATCTCTATTTTGACCGGCCTGATCGTCTTCCCAATTCTCTTTTCGGCTGGTGTCAGTCCCGGCGATCCCGGTGCTGGAGCGATCTTCGTTAGTGTCGCTGAGGCACTTGGAGACCTACAATTCGGACGAGCCATTGGTGTCCTGTTCTTCGCGACGGTCGCTATTGCCGCGCTGTCGTCGGCTGTCAGCCTGATCGAGGTCGTCGTCTCCTATGCGATCGACGAATTCAATGTTCCCCGCGTGCGAGCGACCGCTATCATTGGGACTTTGATTTTTGCACTCGGGGTCCCCGTCACGATCGATCCCGTGATGGTGGATCTGTACGACATTTTTGCGGCCAAGATCTTGCTGGTGCTGGGAGGTATCCTGCTTGTCACTGCGGTCTCTTGGATCTATTCCGACAAAGCACTCGCCGAACTTAGCAAAGGGATCGGCTCCTTCTCGGGTATTGGCACGGTCTGGCTCTGGACGGTTCGGGTTCCAGTACTCGTCGTGCTGATCATCTCACTGTATCTGGGCATTGATTCGTTCATCGACTTCCTTGCTGGCCCCTTCGCTGAGTTCCTGGCATAACCGTCGGGATACTGTATCTGCCGTTCGCGCTTCTCTGATCCTCACTCCCCGACTGCGTCATATCAACAGATCAGTATCATGTGAACGTGATGGGGCAGTTCCCCAGGCAGTTTCCTTCTCCTACTGGGTTCCGGTGGGGCTGGGATTTGAACCACGCGAGGGTGGTCACTCGCTTCGCTCGTGCTCCACCCTCTCTCCTTCAAATCCAGCGTAGTGTTCAACGCGGCGCGTCAATGCGCCGCGCACTCACGGTGGGGCTGGGATTTGAACCGGACCAAGACGTTCCTGCTCGCTTCGCTGTGCGGGCTGCGACTTGTAGGCTTCAAATCCCCGTTTCAGCCGTTGCTCCTCGCGGAGTTGCTCGGAGCAAAACGGTGGGGCTGGGATTTGAACCGAAGCCAGACGTGCTCACTCCGTTGCGCGCGACTGGCAGGCTTCAAATCCAGCGTATTGTTCGGCGCGGCGCGTCAATGCGCCGCGCACTCACGGTGGGGCTGGGATTTGAACCCAGGAGGCTTAACGCCACCTGCTTTCAAGGCAGGCGCAATGGGCCGCTCTGCCACCCCACCGCAGTCACTTCTTGCGGGGCGGCCATTTAATGGCTGTCGGTTTTCTCGATATCCAACCCGTCCTCGCCCTCGACTGCGTACACGCCCCGATTCTCCGCCCATTCGTACGTCCGGGTCGGATAGAGTCGGTCCGCTCGCGCACGCGCCCGAACGACGGAGACGACCGACGCGAGGTCGGCCCCCGTCTCGACCGGCTGCAGCGACGGCACGAAATCCACATCCAGGTCCGCCGCCCGTGCCGCTTCGACCAGCGACGTCACTTCGGGCGGGTCGTATGCACCCTCGAAATCGATCGGTTCGCTGAAGCCGGCGTATCCGACACGGCCACCCGGTCCCGGCGAGATGACGGCCGGGCTTCGCCGGAGTTTCATCGACGTCGAATCGATCCCCTGGCGAGTCACCAGCGGGACCGTCGGCTCGATCACGTGGACGCTCCCCTCCTCTTCGGTATCGAGCAAGTGCCGCACGGTGTTTCCGGCCCGGGCCGCGAAGGAACTCCCGACCTGCACCTCGTATCGAACGTCGTCCGGCTTCTCGACGGCCGCTGTGACGACTGCTTCGAGACGCCCTTTCGGCGAGACGTCGTCGTCGATATCGAGGTGCTCGCGCGGTCGGTAGTTGACGAGCAATTGCCCGCTGGCGGCTTCCGCCGCCCGGACGACGTCCGACAGCATCGCCTCGTACAGCGAGACGACTTCCGTGGCGTCGAGCGGCGTCGTTTCGACGAGTCGCTGGCCGACGACGCCCTCGATCGGTGGATCCGCGAGTACGGCGAGCGTGGTCATACCTCCCTTCGGGCTGGCCCGACCTTGAACGTCGCGCTTGCCGATCACGGTCCAGTCACGGGCGAGCTGTCACGGCACAAACGTCTTTCAGTCCGCGTGGTGTGGACTCATCCATGGGCTGGTCGGCACGGACCATCGGACGCTGGGCCGGCGTCGCGTCGATCGGCGCCGTCTTCGGGGCCGTCCTGCTCGCTGTGGTGCTGTCGCCGGCGTTCGCGCTCGAGGCTAACGCCCTGTCCGATCTCGGCGACCGGAGCCACCCGGCGAGTACGGGTCTGACGGTGATCGTCTTCAACGGCGGGCTGTTCGTCGGCGGCGCCCTCGGGCTGGTGTTCGCCGGGGTACTCTCGACTGCGACAGCGCGGCCCCTCTCCCGAATCGGCGCGGCCCTGTTCGGTGTCGCGGCGATATTGCTCTCCGCGATCGGCGTGTTTCCCCAGGGGCATCCCCTTCATTTCCCGGTCGCGTCCGGGTTTTACACCCTGTTCTCGGTGGCCGTGCTCGTGTTCGGTGTCGGGCAACTGCGCGACCGAGACACACGATCGGCTCTGGTCTCGATGGGCGCGGGGGTCGGAAACCTCACTGTCTGGACGGGGTGGATCACGCAGGGCGGTCTCCGCCAGCCTGGTCTCACCATTCCGGAAATCGCCGGCGCGCTGTTCGTCGCGCTGTGGGTGCTCGTCCACGCCTCCGGGCTGCGGTCGACTGACCGCCAGACGGACGTGAGCGCTCTCGACTGATCGCTGGTCTCGACGACGGAATCGTTTACTCCCCCTGGGGCCAATCGCCGTGTAGATGAACAAGTGGTATCGTCGAACGGCTCAGTCGCTCGCCGTTCTCGCGGTTATTATCACCGTCTACGCTGTCGTCTATCACTTCGGCATGCTCTATCTCGAAGGCGAGTCCAAGACCTTTCTCCAGTCGCTCGAGGTCGTCGTCCAGACGTTTACGACGACTGGCTTCGGCGAGGACGCCCCCTGGCAGACCGACTTCATGAACGCACTCGTCATCGCGATGGACCTGACCGGTGTCGTGTTGATCTTCCTCGCGATGCCAGTGTTGATCTTCCCGCTGTTCGAGGAGGCGTTCTCGACGACCGTCCCGACGAGCGTCGAGGACGACCTCACGGACCACGTCGTCGTGTGTGCGGACAAGCCACGGGCGGAAGTGCTCATCGACGAACTCGAGAGCTGGGACGTCGATCACGTCTTCGTCGAGTCCGATCGCGAGGTTGCGACCGCGCGATACGAGAACGGCTACGACGTCATCCACGGCGATCCGACCGCAGTCAGCGCCCTCGAAAACGCGAACCTCGCAGACGCGCGGGCTATCGTCGCGGACGTTGCGGACGATGTCGACACGAGCATCGTTCTGACCGCCCAGGAGGTCAGCGAGGACGTTCAGGTCGTGAGCATCGTCGAGGATCCGGACCAAAAGCGGTATCACGAACTCGCCGGCGCCGACGTGGTGTTGTCCCCGCGCCCGATCCTTGGCGAGAGTCTCGCGTCGAAAGTCACCACGAGCGCCCGAACCTATATCGACGACGCTGTCGCGATCGACGGCGATCTCCAGGTCGCGGAACTTCCGATCAGCGCCGGGAGTCCACTGGAAGGGACGACGATAGCCGAAAGCGACATCCGCGAGGAGACCGGCGTCAACGTCATCGGAGCGTGGTTCCGCGGGGACTTCGAGAGTCCCCCCTCTCCAGAGACGACCATCGATCGGGGCACTGTCTTGCTGGTTACCGGCCGCTCAGAGCAACTTGCCGATCTTCGGGACCGCACGCGTGCGCCGATGCGGCGCTTCGACGGCGGACGTGTCCTGATTGCGGGCTACGGACAGGTCGGCCAGCGTGTCGCGACGCTGCTGGACGAACAGGGAATTCCCTATACGACTGTCGACTCGGCCGACGGAGACGGCGTCGATGTCGTCGGCGACGTGACCGATCCTGAAACGCTCGAGTCGGCCGGGATCGACGATGCCAGGACGGTGGTGTTGGCGATCCCCGACGACACGGCGGCGGAGTTCGCGACACTGGTCGTCCGCGATCTCAGCCCCGAGACGGAGGTCATTGCTCGCGTCGAACAGGCCGAAAGCATCCAGAAGATGTACCGGGCCGGCGCCGACTACGTCCTCGCACTCGAGACGATCACCGGCCGGATGATCGCCTCGACTGTCCTCGAAAACGAGGACGTCATCTCTTTCGACACTCAGGTCGAGGTCATTCGGACGGAAGCCCCGGAGATCGTCGGCCATACGCTACAGGAGGCCGAGGTCCGGCCGAAAACCGGCTGTACCGTCGTCGCCGTCGAACGGGACGGACGGGTCCAGACCGACCTCGGCTCCGACTTTCGGATCCAGCCCGGCGACGAGTTGATCGTCGTCGGCACGGACGAGGGGATCAACCGGTTTACCGAGACGTTCCGGTAGGCTCTCCGATTGGCCGAACCTCTAAGGGAATCTCACCCGATGTCCGGGACGTGCTGGAATCGGACATGCGGGACGACTATCTGGAGGAGCCACGATGACAGCTATCGACACGCGGGATCTTCGGATGGAGTTCGGTGATGTGACCGCGCTCGACGACCTGAATCTGGCCGTCGACGACGGTGAGCTGTTCGGACTCCTGGGACCGAACGGTTCCGGAAAGACGACGACGATCGAGATCCTGACTGGCCAGCGCCGCCCGACGAGCGGCTCGGCGACCGTGCTCGGGATCGATCCGGTCGAGCGGCCGATGGCTGTCAGAGCGGAAATCGGGATCTTGCCCGAGCGCGAGGATCCGCCGAGCTTCCTCACGCCACGGGAGTATCTGGAGTTTGCGGCCGAGATCCGCGGGCTGGCGGACGCGGGCGAGCGCATCGACGAGTGGGCGACCAAACTCTCCTTCGAGCACAAACTCGATACGCTGGCGACCAATCTCTCGGAGGGCGAACGCCAGCGCGTCATGCTGGCCCAGGCGTTCTTTCACGAGCCGTCGCTGGTCTTTATCGACGAGCCGCTGGTCAACCTCGACCCGATCTTGCAGGAAGAGGTCAAAGAGCACCTGCAGGCCTACTGTGAGAGTGGCAACACCCTCTTTCTCTCGACGCATTTCGTCGACGTTGCCGAGGAGCTCTGTACCCGTGTCGCCGTCCTCAGAGAGGGACGACTCCTGGGCACGACCGACCCGCGGACGCTTGACGGTGAGGAGGCGCTGCTCGAGTACTTCCTCTCGACTGTCGAGGGCGATAAGCCGGAAACGGTCCCGACGACGGGGAGGTGACTTGTTGTGGGAATCCTACGTGCGATGATCGAGGAGGAATGGCGGCTCCACGCCGATCTCTTCGGAGGACGGCGGTTCGGCGCGTTCCCGGCCGGCGTCGCGGTCGTTGCGGCCGGCTCGTTCTGGCTCCTGGCCTCGATGGGGACGGACACGGCAGCGATCGCCGCCGGTCTACACGTTCTGGTCGGCTTCTTCGGGTTGCAGGTCGGGACGATCGGACTCGTCGGCCGGGACGCGATGCGCGACGTGCTCGGGGACGTGACGCTGCTGGTGTTCAGTTCCCGGACGCTACCGATCTCGTGGCGGCGATTGCTCGCGACGTTCCTGTTGAAGGATCTGCTGTATTACTCGGGGCTGTTTCTGGCACCGATCGCGCTGGCGTACGCGCCCGTGGCACTCGCGACCGGCGACGGCGTGCTGGCGGTCCTGTCGCTGTGGATGACGCTGGCGGGCACGTTCGCCCTCGGGGTGAGCCTGAGTCTGGCGCTGGTGGGGCTCGCGAGCTATCACGGCGCTCTCGCGCTTGTGGCTGCCGGGCTGGCGACTGCCACTGTCGTGGTCAGCGGCGTCGATCCGATCACGCTGACGCCGTACGGCCCCTTCGTCGATCCGACGCTTGAGACCGTCATCGCCGGATTCGTTCCGACAGTCCTCGTCGCGACGCTCGGAGTCGCCCTGTTCGAGCCCGTCGAGCGGACCGACGGGAGCCAGCGGATCGGCCCGCTGTCGAGCTACGCCCGTGCGATCCCCGACGACACCGGAATCGCTCGGCGGACGGTCCTCTCGGTCGCGCGATCGAGCGGCTCGGTCTGGAAAGTCGCCTTCTCGATGGGCGTGCTGGTGGTCGTCGTAGTCGTGTTGCTCTCGGAACTGGCGCGCGTGACCGTTCTCGAACCGCACTTCGGGCTCGCACTCGGGACGTTCCTCGGGCTCGGCGGGTTCACGACCTACGCCTGGCTCACCCAGTTCGAGGATCCTCGGGAGATGCTGCGGTACCCGGTCACGATCGAGCAGGTCTTCGCGAGCAAGCGGCGGGCGTATCTGGCGCTCGTGTTGCCCGCCGGCCTGGCGTACGTCCTCCTGGCAGCGGTGTGGCTCCCGGTCGCGGAGCTGGTCGTCGCTGCCGTCGTCTTCCCGGGCGTCGCGGTCTACGTCTTCGGACTCACGGCGTATGTCGCGGGACTCTCCCCGACCGAGTTACTCTTCGACACGCCGCTGTTCGCGGCGTTCGGTGCCGGCCTGGCTGTCGTTGCGGTACCGTTGTTGGTCGCGGCGCTGGCGACGACTGCAGCCCCGGCACTGACCGTCGCTGTCGGAATCGGGATTGCCGTACTCGCCGGACTCGTCGGTGTCGTCCTCGCTCGGCGGGCCGGCCCGCGCTGGGAGCGGCGACTCCGCGAGTAAGCTAACCCACGGCTAAAGCCGTGGGCTTTCAGCGTGGACTCCCGCTCTGGCCGAATTCTCGGCAGGAGGCTCATACTCTCCATTCGCGTTCAGCGTCCCGCTGTTCAAGCGCACGCCTACGGGTGCGCCTCCGCCGTCTCCAGTTTGGTTCCGGCGGAGATACCGCAAACCGATATTCTTCGCCGCGTTGTAGTCGGCGTGGTTTTCGTAGCCGCATTTCAGACACTCGAAGTCCTCACCCTCGCGGTTATCCGGATGCGTGAAGCCACAGTGTGAACACCGCCGCGACGTGTTCTCCGGGTCAACCTGTTCCACGTCGATACCGTACTCAGCGGCTTTGTATTCGACGTATTCGTACAAGCGGTTAAACGCCCACTTGTGGCCCCACGATGCACCAGTGCGTTCCCGAATGTCGGTCAAATCCTCGAACGCGATCACCGAACACTCGTGGCCACGCGCTTCAGCCACCAACTCATTCGAGATGCGGTGGAGCGTCAGTTTGAACCGACCTTCTTCTTTGCGACCGACAGCCTGCATATTTTCGCGCGCCCAGCGCGTACCGTGTTCTTGCAAGTCTCCACGACGTTTCTCGTATTCGCGCCGCCAGTGGTCAAATTCGTCGCCAGTCCAGAACGTGCCGGTTGAGGCAACTGCGAGGTTGTTCACGCCGAGGTCTACCCCGAGAACTGTGCTGTTCTCGGTGGCATCCTGTGCCGACGTGTCAGGCTCCACGTCCGTCTTGCAGTGGACGTGAAGCATCCAGTTGCCGTTGCTGTAGTGTAGTTCCGCCCCTGACGTTTCGTACTCGTCTGAAAAGAGGTATTCCGCGTGGGGCGTGTCGCGCTCGCTGTCGGGACGCACGTACTCGGCTTCAATACGACCGTCAACGGTCGCCAGCGACACGTACTTGTCGTGGAAGGTGGCGGTGCGGTGGTCGTAGACAAGGTGTGGACTAGTGAAGTGCGGCATCGACGCTTTCTTGCCGTGTTTCCACTTTTCCACTACGCTCTTGCAGGCGTCGGCGGCCTTGTTGCGGGCGGCTTGGACGTGGTTGCTGTGCAGGCTGGTTTCCGCACGCACGTCGTCGTAGGTGTCGTCGTGGAGCGTGGTCTTGCTCGTGGTGACGTATTTGCCGTCGAACGCGTGGCGTGTGACGTAGTTAGCGGCCCACAGAAACTCGTCTACGGTGTCTTCAAGGAGTGCGGCGGCGGCACTGTCCACGTTGAGTTTGACGGGGACAGTCCGCCGCTTCTCCATACATCATATGTATACCTGATAGTTCAAAAATGTCGGGGAGTCAGCCCTGTCGTCGTCGGTGGATTGTTGCACGGGGCGGACGCGCTTCCTCCCACCCGTGAACGGGTGGGTTTCCGCGCTGTTACCGCTATGAACCGTCAGATAGAGTTCTTCAGCTTCTCGAAGAAGCCTTCCTCGACGCTGATGTCCTCGTCGCTGGCATCGGCGAACGCCTCCAGGGCCTCGCGCTGTTCGCCGTTCAGCTCTTCGGGCGTGTACACCTGGACGGTCACGTAGAGGTCACCCTGTCCGCGCCGGCGCAGGTGTGGCATCCCCCTGCCCTCGAGCCGGAACGTCTCGCCGCTCTGGGTGCCCGAAGGGATCTCCAACTCGACGTCGCCGTCCAGCGTCGATACTTCGATCGTGTCGCCAAAGACCGCCTGCGGGAACGAGATCGGCTCGCGCCGCCGGAGGTCGTCTCCCTCCCGTTCGAAATCGGGGTGCTCGCGGATCGACACGTCGATCAGCAGGTCGCCGTTCGGTCCGCCGTTCTCGCCGGGTGCTCCCTCCCGTTCCATCCGGAGGGTCTGGCCGTCCTGGATACCGGCGGGAATCTCGACGGTGAGAGTCGCCTCGTTGCGGACGACGCCGTCGCCGCCGCAGGTCGAACAGGTCTCCTCGTAGAGCGTCCCGTCGCCGCCACAGCGCCGGCAGGTCGTCGTCTGCTGGACGCGACCCATCGGCGTCTGCTGGACCTGCGTGACCTGGCCACGGCCGTCACATTCGGGACAGGTCTGACTATCTGCGTCCGGTGGGTGGCCGTTGCCGTCGCAGTCCGGACAGGTCTCGGGCCGGCGAACTGTCACCTGCTTTTCGGCTCCCTCGTGGGCCTCTTCGAGGTCGATTTCGAGCGTCGTTTTCAGGTCCTGGCCCTGGCGCGGACGGTTGCCGTCACGACTCCGACGGCGGCCGCCCCCGAAGAACTGATCGAAGATGTCCTCCATGTTGAAGCCGCCGCCGAACGGATCGCCACCGCGACCGCCGCGGCCACCGGCGCCACCGCCGTCGAAGCCGCCGCGCTTCTCGGCCTGTTCGAACCGGTCGTGCCCCATCTGGTCGTAGGCCTGGCGCTTTTCGTCGTCGGTCAGCACTTCTTTGGCCTTCTTGACCTGCTTGAACTTCTCCTCGGCGTCGGGTTCGTCGCTCACGTCGGGGTGGTACTCGCGCGCTTTCTTCCGGTAGGCCTCCTGGATCTCCTCCTCGCTGGCGTCGCGTGAGACCCCGAGTATATCGTAGAAGTCCTCGCTCATTCGTTATCGCTGGGTAATCGGTTGAGACACTTCAAAAGCCCGGGTCACCGATGCTACCGTGCCGGTGGCACGAGCAAGACGTTGCTGTCGGCTCTGGCGGTCACGTCCTCGGAGGTACTGCCGAGCAAGAGCCGACGGAGACGGCTCCGACCCCGGCCACCGAGGAGTACCGTCGTCGGGTCGACCTCGTCTTCGACGGCGAGGATCTCCTCGGCGGCTTCACCCTCCCGGACCATCGTCGTCGTTTCGATCCCGTTTTCTTGGAGCGTTTCGGCCATCGATTCGAGGCGCTGCTCGGCGTCGTCGACGCCGTCGTCACCGGCACGACGGTCCGGCGGCCGCACGTGTAGCAGCGTCGCCTCGTGGGTCGCTTCCCTCGTCCGGTGGAACTGCTCGAAGGCCCGCTCTGCGTTCTCCGAGAAGTCGGTCGCGTACAGCATCCGCCGGAAGAGGTGCTTGTTCGCGACTTCCGGAGCCCCGTCCCGTTCGACGATCCGCTGGACCAGCAGCGGACTGACGGCCGTCCGCGCGATGTTCCGGACCGTGCTCCCGATGAATCGCTGTTTGAGCGGGCTCTGTCCACGGGAGCCCGCGATGATGAGATCGGCATGCACTTGCTCGGCGAGGCCGTTAATCCGGCGATGGGGCGTTCCGCGGACGATGTGAGTGTTGACTGTGAACCCCTCGGATTCGAGTTGCTGTTGCTGGCGCTGTAGCCCGCGTTTCGTTTGACCGGCGATGTCACTGCCTGGCATCCCCGCTGTGATGTTGGGGCTGGTGACTGTGATCAGATCGATCTCGTCGATCCCGTACCGCCCGAGACACTTCAGGCAGATCCGTGAGTCGATCGCCGTATCGATCGCCGAGGACAGATCCGTTGCGTACACTGCGCGCATGTCTCTCTGTAGTGGCGCTGCTGTAATAGTATTGTTGGTGAATTCCAATACCACACAATATCAGTGATACCGCTACAAACGGGCGATAACGGCCCGGAGTCAATCGGCAGGTGTGACGGTCGTCTCGGTTTGCTGGCGATACGATCGCCAGTATCCCTGTGCATACGCGCCGATGAACATGCCGCCGATCGCGACGAGAATCGGGTAGTTACCGATCCCCAGGCTCGCGTAGGCCGCTCCGGGACAGATCCCCGAGAGGCCCCAGCCGATGCCGAAGATGGAGCCGCCGATGACGACGTTTCGGTCGAAGGATTTGACGCGCTTGCGGAAGGTATCGCCCGTCAACGGCGCTCGATCGAGCACCCGAGGGACGACAGCGAACGTGACGGCCGTGACGACCGCACCGCCGCCCATCACGAACAGCAGGCCGAAGTCCTCGAACTGGAGGAAGTCGAGCACGACCTCCGGACGAGCCATCTGACTCAGACCGAGGCCGAACCCGAAGACCAGCCCACCGAGCAGGATGACACCGTGGAACAGCGGCGAACGCTCGCTCATGGCGACACCCCCAGTGCGGCGACTAGCTGTGCCGTCCCGATCGCGAACGCCAGGAACGTCGCCACGTTGACGAACGAGGTGTTCGACCCCGAGCCGACGCCACAGACGCCGTGCCCGGAGGTACAGCCCTTCCCCACGCGCGTTCCGATTCCGACCAGCACGCCACCGACGAACAGCCGCCAGAGCTGTACGTCGGTCGTCCAGCCACCGGCCCCGAGCGTCAGCGCGTAGGCTGCCGCGCCGGCGACGATCCCGACGGCAAAGACGACCCGCCAGTCCCGGGATGCCAGATACTTCGGCTTGTTGAACCGCGAGACCTTCGAGACGTACGACCACGTCGACTCCAGGAAGGTGCTCGCACCGGCGATGATGCCGGTGGCGGCGTAGATGATCGTGACGCCGAGCCCGATGAGCAGCCCGCCGGCTGCGTAGTGGCTGATACCGTTCGGGAACAGCGTTTCGACGGTGATCTGGAGCGGTTCAATCGTCATCTGCGTCGCCCGTGTCGATCTCGGATTCGTCCGCTTGCCCGTCCCGATCGTCGAGCAGCCGCTCCAGCCCCGGCGGCCCGACGATGCTGACGTTGCCGTCCTCGTCAAGCACGAATGGCTTGGTCATACTCGTCTCTCCGTACCCTTCCGTGCTACTAAAGCGTTTGGATAGTAATGTATATTTGTGGCAATATTATGGACAAACGAAGTCTATATCTGGGTGGAGCGAATTACTTAAAGACCCCTGGTTTGATGGCATTCTATTCTAACCATTTCTTCGAGATCACGGGAACCTGACCGGGATAGCCCGGGTCGGATGTGGATTAGTATTGCAGGTAAAGAACAATATAGGCGCGGTGCTGATTCACGATATCGGAGTTACTCAGCGGCGTCGACACGGATCGTCACGGCGACGTGTTCGGGTAGCGGGACCCGCGTGCCGTCTTCGAGTTCGACCTCGATCAGTCCGATCGGGGGCGTATCGACGACGGTCAGCGTCGTCCCGGGGCCGATCCCGACATCGGCCAGGTACGCTAGTTCGTCGGGATCGCGGTCCCGAACCCGTGTCACTTCGACCACGTCGCCGTCCTCGCACTCGCTGAGGGCCGTTCCGATGCACTCCTCGATCGGTTCGAGTGTGTCGCTGGGGATCGGGTCGCCGTGGGGGTCGACGTCCGGATCGTCGAGTTGCGCCGCGACGCGGCGCTCGAACTCCTCGGAGATGTGGTGTTCCAGCCGGTCGGCCTCCTCGTGGACGGCCGTCCAGTCGAACCCGAGTCTGTCAGTGAGATACGTCTCGAGCAAGCGGTGGTGGCGGATGACCTCGGTCGCGATCGTCTCGCCCTCCTCGGTGAGCCGCACGCCCTTGTATTTCTCCCGCTCGACGAGTCCGCGGTCCTCCAGTTTCTCCATCATGCTCGTCGCCGTCGGCGGCGTCACGTCCATGCTCTCGGCGATGGTCGAGGTCGAGACCGGCCCCGTCGTCTCGCGCTGATGTTCGTGGATCGCCTTGAGGTAGTCCTCCATCTCGGGGCTGAGCATCTACCCGTATCTCGGGCGACCGCCGAAATAAAGGCTGGCTCTCCGGCCGACTACAGACGGTCCTGTTCTTCGAGTTGGTCCAGCACGTCCTCGACGAACGACTCGACGTCCTCGTATGGGAAGTTCCCGCTTCCGAGCTTCGTGTTTAGCTGCATGGCTGTCATCGAGAAGTCACCCGATTCGAACGTCGTACTCGGACCGTCCGGCAGCGCCGGTACCAGGTCCATCGGACTGGAGATCGGATAGTCAGCGCCCTCGAACGCGTCGATGAACTGTTCGCGCAACTCGTCTGTGTCTACCATGGCGTTCGACGTTTTGGGATACTATCCTCAAAAATCATTCGCGTTTCCCTCCTTTCGCAAGCATCTCACGGACGCGCTCTCTAGCTCGCCCACTCGACCATCTCGGCGTAGGTGTCGTCCGTCGAGAGTGCGGCGGCGTCACCGACGAGCACCAGCGACTTCTTCGCCCGGGTGAGCGCGACGTTGATCCGCCGGTAGTCCTCGAAGATCGGCCCGTCGAGGTCCCCAGTCGCGACGAAAGAGACCACGATCACCTCCTTGCTTGAGCCCTGGAAGCGATCGACAGTATCAACGGCCACCGCGTCGGGCACGCGCTGGCCGATCTCGGCGACCTGCGCGCGGTAGGGGGCGATCACGCCGATGTCCTCGCGGGCGACGCCGGCGTCGGTGAACGCCTCGACGATCTCGGCGACAGCGTCCGCCTCATCGGGATTAGTGTTCCCCCGTGCCGCCCCACCTGGATCGACGAAGGTCACACGATCACGGAGATGGTCGGGAAGCGCCGAGGGCCCAACCCCATCCAGATCGTCCAGCCGCTGGGCCGCGACCTCGCCGGTGGCCGGGCGGAGTTGCCCGTCGTAGAACGCCCGCGAGGGAAACGCCTGGATACGCTGAGCCATACGGTACTGGCGGTCGAGCAGCACGCCCGCGTCGGGATGCGTCTCGATCAGTCGCTCGAACAGCGATTCCTGAAGTTCGTTTTCTGCTCGCACGACCGGGGGCAACTGCTGATGGTCACCGATCAGGACGAACCGCTCGGCGAGGTTCGTCGCCGCGAGCGTCCCCGGCTCGGTGAGTTGGCCCGCCTCGTCGACGACCGCGGCGTCGAACTCCTGTTCGCGGACGATCCGTGACCCGCAGGAGGCCGTGGTCGCCGCCACGACCGGCGCGTCCCGAAGTTTGTCTGCCAGTTCGCCCGGATTACCGGACTGTTCGAGCCTGAACCGCTGCATGTCCTCGCGAACGCCGCTCTCGGTCCCCACGCGGACGATGTCCTCGAATCCCTGCTCGACCAGCGCCGCCATCGCGTTGTCGACGGCCCGGTTGGTGAACGCCGACAGCAGCACGCGCTCGCCGCGATCGACGAGTTCCCGGACGATCGTCGCGAGCGTGTAGGTCTTGCCCGTCCCGGGCGGACCGTGGACCAGCGCGAAGTCCTCCGCGCCCACCGCCAGCCGGACCGCCTCGTCCTGGGCCGGGTTGTTCCCGATGAACGTCTCTTCGGGACGATCGAACTCGGGATCGCGCCGCCCGAAGAGGACGTCTTTCGTCGGCTGGGGTTGTTTCAGAACTGCATCGTGCAGCGCCGTCAACAGTCGGTCTGTCGAGAGTTCAGAGGGGTAGATGTCCAGCCGCCTGAGTTCGACGGGCTCGTCCGCAGTGACGACGACTTCCTGTCCGCTTGCTGACTTGCCGCTCTCGGCGTCGGGCGACGGCCCGCCGAGCCGCTCGACCCGTGCGAGTTCGGCCTCACCCCGGATGGGGTGGCCGTCACTTGCCAGGACGACGTCGCCTTCCCGTATTTTCGAGGTCGCACCCGTTCCCTCCGCGCGCAGCTCCCAGCGCCCCCCGTCGATCTCCCGTCGTTCGGTGGGTTCGAGATCCACCAGCGCGCGGTCGTCGTCGGCCCGCTCGCGAGCGCCTTGTTCCCAGAGTTTCGCATATTCGCGGTGGACTTCCCGCCGTTCTTCCTCGATCGCCCTGTAGAACTTCTCGAAGTATTCGCGTTCGGCTTCGGGGATCGGCGACCCGACTTGCCCCGCTTTCGACTCCTGGTCGAGCCGTCCCGAGACGGCCATACACGTGTCCTGCTCGAAGCAGTACTCGCATTTGGCGTCGGCCTCGTAGCCGGTCGGGACATCGCTGTCGTACTCCATAGCCGCGATGGCGTTTCGCTCCCGGAGGACGAACTCGAGCAGCCCCGGACCGATCGAGAATTCCTTGGCCGGCGAGAGATCACCGTTCTCCTCGCTGCGCTCGACGGCGGCGTTTTTCGTATACAGCAGCGTCCCGGTGTCCGGCGCGGCTGCGAGTGCGGACGGGCTATCGCTTTTGGCCGCGCCCCCGTCGCCCATCATCTCGGCCGCCGAGGTCTCCTCCGCCGCGCGCTCGCCGAGGATCAACGCGTAGGCGGCAGCCTGGATCTTGTCGTGAAATCGGGGCTCGCGCCGGGTGTTCTTGCCCGTTTTCAGTTCGACCGGCATCCCCCGGCGGACTGCGTCGGCCCGTCCTTTGATCCCGTACCGTTCGCTGATCAGCGTCATCTCCGAGCGCCACTCGTCCGTTTCAGTGAGTGTCCCTTGCGCGAGCCACCCTTCGATGGCGCTGGCGTGATCCCGGACGTCCTCCGTCACGTCACCCACGTCCCGCCCCAGCAAGCCGAGTTCCAGTCCGGCGGCCTCGACTTGCTCCTCGACTGCGGTATCGAGATCCCGGCCCCGCAGCAGATCGCCGAACACCTCGTGGACGATTGTCCCCTTGACGACCGGGTAGGCCAGCGGCAGCCCGTCGATCTTGTTGAGATAGTACATCCGGGGGCACTGCACCCACGAGCGGATGTCGGTCACGTCGACGATGAAGTCGGGTTCGACGACGACCATCGTGTCACTGCCAGTGGTGTACTGCGTCTCACCCTGGTAAGTCCGCTGCTCGGTGTCGTAGACGGCCAGTTCCATGCCTGCCTGGAGTTGTTCTCCGTTCTCGGTCCAGTCGCCCCACAGCGTCACCATCGTTGGCTCGCCGCGACCGCGGTCGGGCCGGATCGTGACTTCACAGAGCTCGCGCTCCCCGTACTGTGTGCTGACGGTTTTCGGGCCTTCGACTTCGACGACGACGCCGCGAACGTTCACGAAACGGGCCAGGTTCGCGTCGGGAAAAACGCTGTCGGTGAGCTGTGGGTCCGGGTGACAATGCGGCAGATTCAATTCACATATAACTCAAGAAACACATAAAATATAATAGTATTAGTATAAGACATGAGGATATAGCCGTTTTCAATACCACAATTCGGATATTTCTCGTGTTGAAGTCATAACAGAGATATGGTACGTATACCATATGTATTTAAATACTAATCTAGCTTATGAATAAGTATGGTTGATGTATACGACTATCGGCCCGACAGCGAGCGGCGTACCGTTGCCAGTGACGACCGGGCGTCCCCCGTCGGTGAAATCGAGGGTGGCTGATGTCCGAGTCCCAGACCGCCAGGCTGCACAGCGTTATCTGGTATCTTTCCGTGCTGGTAGCGCTCGTCGGCCTCGCCAGTGTGAGCACAGGCCGTTTGCTGACCGGGGCAGCTTTCGGTGTGGCTGGCGGGAGTACCCTCGTCGTATTGTCCCTGCTTTCGACGTGGCAGATTCACCGTGACAAGTTCGGGCACGCCGTCGGCGGCACGCTCGGCATTCTCGCCGTCGCAAGCATCTTCTTCGTGGCTATAGTGGTCAGTGTCGACGTTTTCTCGCTCGGTTTCCCGACCGACGTTCGGGTAGTCGCATTTGCGACGGGACTGCAGGCAATGCTTTTCATCCTATCGGTTCGCTCACCGAGTAGTTCCCCGATCGCACGATGGCTCGCCCCAGTCACTGGCCATATCACAGTGCTTTTTGGCTCCGCCCAGGCGCTTGGATGGGGGCCGTTCACGTCCAGAACGGTCTTGCTGGCCTACGCAGTCGGCTTTTCGTTGCTTGCCCTGCACGCGTTCTGGATGCGCCAGCGCGCTAACGAGCGTGTCATCCCCCCGCGTCCTGACACCGATCCACGACGATGGGAGGCGGTACTAATCGTCGCCGTGTTCGTTGCCGTGATCAGCGCGGCGATCGCGGACCTCGTTGTTCGGCCCGGCACTGCCGAACTCGCCGTCCGATCCGGTGGGCTGATTCCCGAGAGCGCTGTCGCACAGACGGCGGCCGCGATCGCTGCCGGGGCAGCTGTCGTCGGATTCTCGACGATCGCCGCTCCACCGTCACCACCCGGATTTCTCGATGTCCTCACTGGCACTCGCGCAACGGTCGTACAGCACGCTCTCACGCTTATCCTCCTGTTGAACATGCTGCTCGTCGTCGTGTTGATGGCCGCCCCGTGGGGCTTCTATCCGGTACTGGGTGTGTTCCTCGCGTGGCTTGCTATCGGAGTTTCGGTCGAATACGCGTCCGTGGTCCACGCCCGCCGCAAGCGGCCAACGACGGCGTCTCCGGCCCCGCCGCTACCCCAGGATCCGTCCATCACCGTGGTCGTAGCCGCTTACAACGATGAGGCTGTCCTTTCAGAGAGCCTGTCACACAACATCGAGGAGTTGGCTCCGCTCCCATTCGTCGTCGTACCAGCCAGTCGATCTACGGACGACACCGTCGCGGTCGCAAACGAATTCCAACGGCAGTATCCGGATCGGGTCCGGGCCGTCGAAGGTGTCGGCGATACCAAAGCCGCAGATCTCAACGATGTGTGGGCCTCCATCGACACGGAGTTCGCTCTCGTGTTGGATTCGGATGAGATTGTCGACACCGAGTTCGTTGCACGAGGCCTACACGCCTTTGAGGAGCAGCCCGAGCTAGGTATCGCGCAAGGGCGGAAGGTATCGGAGGCCCCACGCGAAAGTCCGCTGGCGCTGTTCGGCAGTGTCGAACGCCAGCAAAGTACGTGGCTTGAGCACCGGTTCATGCACGATGTCTTCGGTGCGGGCCATTTCGCCGGCTCCGCTGCGTTGATCCGACGGGAAGTCCCTTCCTCGGTAGGCGGCTGGTCACCGGCGGTGCTGACTGAGGACATCGATCTCACAGTTCGCCTCCAACTCCAGACCGACTGGGAGATCGCCTACGACATGGAGATGGTCGCACTGGAATCGACACCCGAGAACAGTCGCGAATTGGTGCGCCAGCGCCAGCGGTGGACCCGTGGATGGGCACAGGTCGCCGAACGATACTTGGGAACGATGCTTCGATCTCGGGGTGTGGGAACACGACGAACTATCGGGATGTCGTGGCTCCTGTTTGCCGCGGTGAGCGCGCCGCTCGCCACGATATTCCCCACGTTGCTCGTGCTACCGTTCCTCGGAATCGGCGGCGGGCTGCCGTTGCTCGCAGCGGTCGTGCTGGCGTTGTATCTGCTCCCTGCTCGCGGGATATCCTTCGGGTACGCAGCACTGCGAGACCCCACGATTCCCCTTCCGACCACGCTCGGGAACGCGGTAAAGATCGTCGTCTATGGCTATCTCTGGATCGTGCTCAACTGGATCGTCCAGATCCACAGTCTCTACCTCGAAATCGGCGGCTCACCGGGTGTGTGGCACGTGACGCGGAAACAGACAAGGGAAGAGATGCGACGGCAAGCGAGCGTCCATGAGACGACGGTCGTAGCCGGCACAAATCCCTTCAGCCGCTGGTACAGAACCCGGATCGGTCAGCCGTCCACGGACGGTGAGATTCTCGGCTACTGGCTGTATGTGCTCGGCACGATACTGGGTGTTCTCGGTGTCTGGCTGTTGTTCAACAGCCACTCCGCGGGACCCGCTCGTCAGTGGTCGATCGTCCTCGCCTCGGCAAGTCTGGTCCTACTGATGGCCGGGCCGGCAATCCGATTGCCGCTTCGACGCAGTAGCACCTTACTCACCTATCTCGGGATGGCGATCTCCGCGGTGGCACTCGTCTGGTTCGTCGTCGCATACCCCGCTCAGTGGAGTACCGACACGGGTCACCCTACGATCATCGCCCTCTACACGGTTGGTGTGTTCGTCATCGCGATCAGTGCTGCAGTCGTTCCACTCGTGACCAAAAGTGTCGAACCCGACCAGCCAACGACCACACCCGACGAAACAGTCGGTGCTCAGCAAACGCCTGTCGAAACCACGCCCCGACTCTCGTCGGACGAGCTCTGAAAGGCGAGTTTCGGCACATCTGGTGCGCCTGATGGACTATTCTGTCGGGTGGGTTTGACCGCTCGTCGTATTTGTCTCAACGAGCGTCGAGGCGTTTTCCAGTCGGACGACAGTCAATTCGCGGTAGGCGCGCCCGTTCGGACAGAGGCCGGCCACGTCGGGATCAACCCCGTACCACTGGACGGTCACGCGGTCTTGCTCGGTTAGCTCGAAGCCAATCTCCTCGGCTGTGATCGTCAGCGTGTCCCCGCGCTCGATGGTTCCCGCACCACTGATCCACTCGCGGCTTGCAGTGTCGGGACTCTTCCCGTTCCGGACCGAAACGACGACTCGGTCGGTCGTCGCCCCGCCGACCGTCCCGTTGCCGGTGTGGATGACGACCACCGCCGACCCGTTCGAGGCGACGGTGAACTCGGCGTCCGGCGCGGTGAGATCCGCGGTGTCCGCACAGGGGCCGCCGGGGGCGAGAAACAGGCCGACATAGCCCACCACGACGATCCCGACCAGCAGTACGATCGGCCCGAAGACACCGATCGCCCAGCGACGCCCCTCGATGTCCGACATGCCCGCGTCTCGTCGTCCGGGGCCCATAGAGATTGCTATCACCGTTCCGATCCGCCCACATTTCGCGTATTGAGTGTTTCGCGGATCGACATCTTCATTCTGAGCCGGCGACAACGACACGGGTATGCACGTTCGCGACTGGCAAGATATTCTCGAGGACGTCGTCGAGAACGACAGCGACCCCGACCAGTGGCGAGCAGTCGGCGGTGATCGCCGATCCGGGATCGGGGAGGATCTCTATCTCGCCCATCCCTCAAGCGGGGTCTATCAGCTCAAAACCTACGCGAAAAATCCCTACGAGGTGCAGGGCGTCGGCGCGCAGGTCGCACGACGGATCGACGACGAGATCGAGCCGCTGTTCCCCGAAGCGGGAAGCGGTCTGTTCGGCGTTCAGCAACCGATCGAAGACGAAGATGAGGCCGAACGCAAGGCCAGACACCTGGAGACGGTACTGGAGACCCACGCCGAGGCCCCGACGACCCCGGAGGCGCTGTTTGAAGACGTTATGGACACGCTCGACAGTCCAGCTTACGGCCCGATGGAGTTCGACACCTACGACCGCCCCGATCCGATGACCGATCTCACCGACACCTTCGAGGAGGCTGAACAGTTGCTCGACGCCGAACTCGAGGATCTCATCGACGAGAACGTGACCCGCGGATTTCACTAATACGGACTGTCGTACGTCTGTGTTTCCGAATGTGACTGCCGTGTTACGGCAGTGCGAGGAGAAAGCCCCGCCCTGTAGGACGGGGTGGATAGCCCCCTAGGGGCCCGTACGTTAGTCGGCCGCCAGCGGGTCCGATTCTTTGGCCGGCAGGTCACGCGTCGCGACGATATCCACGCCGGTTCCACAGACGTCTTCGAAGACCACGTCGCCGAGTTCGATCGGGGCCTCGACCTCGACGGTGGCGAGTTCCTTGACGGCGGCCTCGAGTTCCCCTTTCGGGATCGGTTCGGCCGTCTTCACTGGCACGTACGGCAACACGCCGCCTTTGACGCGCACCGTCGTGGGCAGCACTCTGGTCGGATTGCGGTACTCCTCTCTGGCGTAGTCTTCACCCTGGATACAGCCAGCCCCCTCCATCGAGAGGATCTCGCCGTCCTCGACTTCCAGTTCGATATCACAGCCGATCGGGCACCTGATACACGTAATTTCGACAGTTTCGGTCATGCTTCCTCCCGTTGAACGACATCCAGTTCGAGCCGCGGCTCGGGCAACTCCGCGAGAGTATCGCTGTCGACGTTCAGCGTGACCATCTCGCCGGGTTCGGCCCGCCGTTCGAAGGTCCGGGCCAGCTGCTCGCCGCCCGAGGAGAGCGTGACGAACACGTCCTCCATCGGCGCGTGGACGCGCATGTACAGCGGGATCTCCTCGCGGTCGGGATCGACCGTCGAGATCCGGTCCGGGACGACATAGCGCAGTTTCCCCGTGCTTTCGATCTCGATCGGTTCCTCGCGGGTCTCGACGCGATCCTGCAACGACCGGGCGGCACTGCGACCGGCGATCATGCTCTCCTCGGTGACCCAGTCAACCACGTCGTGGACGTGCAGGACGTTCCCGCAGGCGTAGATGTCCTCGACGTTGGTCTCGCGCGTCTCGTCGACGATCGGCCCGCCCGTGACCTGATGCAGGTCCACGCCGGCGTCGACCGATAGCTCGTTTTCGGGGATCAACCCGACCGAGAGCAGTATGGTGTCACACTCGATCTCGTATTCGGTCCCCGGGATCGGTTCGAAGTCCTCGTCGACCTCTTGGACGGTGACCCCCTCGACGCGGTCGTTCCCGTGGATCTCCGTGATCGTCTGCTGGGTACGAAGCGGGATGTCGAAGTCCTCCAGACACTGGACGACGTTGCGAGTGATCCCGCCCGTGTAGGGCATGATCTCGAGCACGGCCTCGACCTCGGCACCTTCGAGGTGCATGTGACGGGCCATGATGAGCCCGACGTCGCCGGAGCCGAGGATGACGGCCTTCTCGCCGGGCAGCTTGCCCTCCATGTTGATCAGCCGCTGGGCGGTCCCCGCGGTGAAGATGCCGGCCGGCCGCGAGCCGGGGATGTCCAGCGCGTCCCGCGTCCGCTCGCGACAGCCCATCGCGAGGATCACTTTCTCTGCGTCGATCTCAGTCACGCCGTCCTCGTCGTTGACGGCATAGACGGTCCGGTCGTGAGTGACCTCGAGCACCATCGTGTCCAGCCGGATGTCGACGCCGCGCTCGGCGACGTTCTCGATGAACTGCTGGGCGTACTCCGGCCCCGTTAGCTCCTCTTCGAAGTACTCCAGCCCGAAGCCGGGGTGGACACACTGCTGGAGGATGCCGCCGAGTTCGAAGTCGCGTTCGAGGATCACGATGTCGTCGACGCCCTCGTCATAGGCAGCCTGTGCGGCCCCCAGTCCGGCGGGACCGCCGCCGACCACGACCAGGTCGTGTTCTTCTCGACGCATCGCGTCGAGGTCACCGGTAACTGCCTGTCGGCTTTCAGTCATCGGCGTTCACCTCCGAGCCCTCGCGGGACTTCTCCAGCAGTGGCTGTTTGATCTCGTCTGTCAGCAGCTCCGATCCTTCTTCCTCGAGTTTGACTTCTGTCATGGGGATATCGAGTTCCTCCGAGAGGATCTCGATGACGCGCGGGCCACAGAACCCGCCCTGACACCGGCCGGCGCCGGGCCTGACCCGGCGCTTGATCGCGTTGACCGTCTGTGCGGGGACGGGCTGGTTGATCGCGTCACGGATCTCGCCCTCCGTGACGGTCTCGCACCGACAGATGATCTGCCCGTAGCGGGGGTCTTCCTCGATCAGTGCCGCCCGCTCCTCGTGGCTCATGTGCCGGACTTTCGGCGGGCCGCTGTAATTGGGGTCGAACGCCGGATCCTCCTCGAGGTCGCCACGCACCTCTTCGACGAGGTCGACGACCAGTTCGGCGGTCGCCGGAGCCGAGGCCAGCCCGGGCGACTGGATCCCGGCTGCGTTGATAAACCCTGGCACCTCCTCTTCGATCTGGATCCGGAAATCGCCGGTCTCCTTGATCGCCGGCCGCAACCCGGCAAACTCCTTGATGACGTCCTGTTTGGTCAGGTCCGGGACCGTCTTCTGTGCGCCCTCGAGGACCTTGTCGAGCCCCTGTCGGGTCGTCGCCTTGTCGCGCTTATCGTCGATCTCTTGGGCGTTGGGGCCGATCAGCAGGTTTTCCTCGTCGGTCGGCGTCACGACGATCCCCTTCGTGACTTCGGTCGGCACGGGGAAGATCGTCGTGTCGATATCGATGTCGAACTGCTTGTCGTAGAGGTAGTACTCCCCGCGCCGGGGCGTGATTTCGAAGTCGTCGACGCCGACCATCTTCGAGACCTCGTCGGCGTACAGCCCGGCTGCGTTGATCACGATGTCGGCGTCGATCTCGCCTTTCGCGGTTTCGACAGTGAACCCCTCATCAGTCTTCGTGATGTCGGTCACTTCGGCTTCGAGCTCGACGCTCGCCCCGTTCTCGACGGCGTTGTTGGCGAACCCGACGGTCAGCTCGAAGGGATTGACGATTCCGGCCGTCGGGGCCCATAGCGCGGCCACGGCGTCGTCGGTCAGGTGCGGTTCCTTCTCGAGGAGTTGCTCGCGTTCGAGGATCTCCAGTCCATCGACGCCGTTGTCCTGCCCCTTCGCGAGGAGTTCTTCGAGTTTCGGCCGTTCGCTCTCGTCGGTCGCGACGACCATCGCCCCGCGCCACTCGATCGGCACGTCCAGTTCGTGCTGAATCCGCTCGTGATACAGTTCGTTACCCCGGACGTTCAGCCGCCCTTTCTGTTTGTCCGGGTCGGCGTTGAACCCGGCGTGGATCAGAGCCGTGTTCGCCTTGCTCGTCCCGGTGCAGACGTCGGGGGATTTCTCCACCAGTACGACGTCGAGTTGGTACCGCGACAGTTCCCGTGCGATGGCCGTCCCGGTCACCCCACCGCCGACGACCACCACATCCGTTTGTGATTGCATGATGTATGCTCCGAGCGACGCTCCGCCAGATTGAGTCAACGTGGCGATGCCATCCATGGCCGGCGCAGCGTCGCTGCTCCAAATGTATTGACGAATCCGACAGTAAATTCTTTATCGGCGATTCCCAGAAACCAGTAAACAATCATTTCTGACCGAGAACGAGCGGTCTACGGACGAATCGCGGTCCGAACCGCAAATCCGGGGATGCCAATCAGGCTAGCTGACCGGCAACTGTCTCCAGCGCGGCATCGAGCACGGCGTCCCGCCGGCCGGCGAGGAACGCGATCTGCTGGGAGCGGCTGCTCTGTGCCTCGACTCCGGCGTCCGGGACTGCTTCGTCGATCCGGGTCGCGACGGTGCGCACGTCCAGAGCGTGCTCGCTTCGAAGGTGCAGGTCGTCCTCGCCGATGCCGACGATCGCGTCGACGTCACTGCGCAGCTGTCGGAGCAGTTCGTCGAGCAGCAGCGTCTCCGGCGGGAAATCAAAGCGGTGGGTGAACGCTTCGGTGTCGAGGATGGCGACCTCGACGCCGTCGACCGTCCGGCGATCGACGTTCGCCTCGGCGGTCTCGACGGCGGTCTCCAGTTTCGAGCGGAACTGTTCGCTGACGTGGCCCGCGAGCCCGCGCGCCTCGTCGTCGGCCACGTCGCTCGCCCGCCCCGCAAAGAGCAGGTCCGCGATCAGCTGTCGTTTGTCCTCGTAGGACTGGTAGTACGCCTCCAGCGCGACGGCGTCCCGGATGTCTGCGAGCGTGTCGCTCTCGTAGCCTGCCTGTCGTGCGGCCTCGGCGTACGCTTCGGGCGGTTCCTCCCAGAAGCTCACCGCCGGCAGATGCAGCAGGTCCTCGCGGACGTCCTCGTTGACGTGTGTCGCGACGTTTGCCGCGATCGCTGCCGTCGTCGGCCCGTCGAGTTGGCCATCCACCGTCGTCAGCGTCGCGGGATCGGCATCTGGGCTGACGACCGTCTCGACCTCGTCGGCGATCTCCGGCTCGGCGACGGTGTCGACCACCACGCGCGGCGCGTCGTACACATCGAGGAACTCCAGTCCGTCCAGCGACTCGCGCGTGCCGCCGACCGCGACGAACACGTACAGCGGCAGTTGCTCGTCGTGGCGCTCACGGTTGCCGAGCATCGTCGTGACGTCCTTGGTCGCATCGCCCATTTCGTAGACGTCGCCCTCGAGTGGCCGACGATCGAAGTAGTGATACTCGGCGTCCGAGCGGGAGTGTTCCTCGCGGATCAGCGGGAGCGTCGCACGCTCGATCGCCGCACCGGCGACGTAGCCGTCCGCGGTCGCGCTGTGGCGGACGATGACCGGCCGCTCCTCGAAGACGGCACGCCGGATCTCGCCGGCCGCGTCGCGGAACGACTCCGAAAGGCTCGACAACATCTCGTCCTCGGCCAGCAGGTCCAGCGCGCCAGGTCGGGCCTTCTCCGTCAGTGCCGCCTCCATCCGTTCGCGAACCGTCTCGCGTTCGTCGTCTTCGAGCGCGGTGAGTTGCTCGGTCTCGACCTGCAGTTCCCCGCGGCGCTCTCGGACCTCGCCGGACAGGCGAACGACGTCGTCTTCGCCGATGTCCGGATACGCTCGGACGCCCGCCTCCTCGAAGGCAGCGCAGTCGACTGTGCCGGTGCCGTCGGCGAGTTCGAACACCGTCGGCCCGCTGGTCTGGCGCGCGCTCTCGATCTTCCCTTCCAGTCGTACCGTTTCGCCGATGCGATCCCCGAGGGAGTCGACCGTCACGAGCGGCGTCTCGTCGGCTTCCTCGGACGCGACTGTCTCGGCTGCGGTCCGCGTCTCGCCTGCCTCGGGCCCGTCCGAATCGGCCTGTCGCGTCCGGACGCCACCCGCTTCGGGACGGCCGGACGGCTCGTCGCTCTGTTCCGACGCCGTCTCTGTCTTCGATGCAGTGACAGCCTCCGCTGCTTCGTCAGACGACGCGTCCGCGGCCGTCTGCTCCAACTCGGACGCGTCCGACGTGTCGCCTGTGTCCGGCGCGCTGCCGTCGATCTCTTTGGGGTGTTTCGGCTCGTCGAACGCGGGGTCGTCGATCAACTTCCCGCGGAACTCTCGGTCGGACTGGCGGATCGACCAGCCGAGGTCGATGTTACCGTTGTCTCTGACGTTTTTCACCTGGACGTAGACTGCGTCACCGGGCTCCCATTCGAGGTTGTCGAGCCGGCCGTCCAGCTCGCTTTCGTGGAGCAGTCCCGTCACGCTGTCGCCGACGTCGACGAAGACGCCGAACTCGGCGAAGCCGTCGACCGTCCCCTTGTAGTAGCGGCCGGATGTCAACTGATCGGGACTCGATCCTCGAAACTCGAATGCGACGTCCTCTTGGTGAATGTCGCAGATCTTACCGTCAACAGATTTGCCGCAAATGATGCACGAACCCATTGATCTGAACAAATGCACCCGGATTAAAACTGTTGTCGAATCAGTTCCGCCCATCGACCGCTCAGAACGCGAGCAATTCGACTGACGCTCTAAGGACTTTGCTCGCGGCTTCGAACCCGCGGAAGCCGTATCCGAACCCGATCGCAGCCGTCGGGATCGCGGCCACGGTCGCCCGCCGGTAGTTCGTCCCGTGGACGACGGCGAGACCGACGACCAGCAACACGAACCCGTATACTGTACACAGCAGTCTGACTGCCGGGATCGGGACGCCCGCGACGACACACGGCGCGCTCGCGTACGCGAGCACCTGGACAGTCTCGCTGACGCCCGCCCGATCGGGGACTAGCCCCATCAGGACGAGTACCTGCAGCGCGACCAGCAGGTGCAACGCGACCGGCGCGACGAGTACCACCGTCAGCAACAGCGCCAGCACCGGGCCGGCGACCGGATGGCTCCCGACTGCGGGCGCGGCGCCGGCGAGCAGGTACCGCCCCCCTTCGGCGAACAGCACGACGCTCATGAGGAAAAACAGCCCCGGAGCCTGATCGGCCGGGGCGACGCCCGCCCGGAAGAACCGCCGCGGTGCCGTCAGAACCTCGAACCAGGCGCGAGCGATCGCTCGCGGCCCCCGGTCGCGCCCGCCCTCCGGATCCTTGATCCACTGTGTCACGCCTGTCCCTTGCAGCGGCGGTGATTTGTCCGTTTGGAAACCGGCCGTCCGCTCGCGAGACGGGCGGACGCGCTACCGTTGCGCGTTGCTCCTGACCGTGCTCCCGATCGCGAGCGCGGCGCCGATGATGACGAGGTTCTTGACGATGTACTGGCCCTCAACGGTCAGCGCGTAGGGAGCGGTCGTGTAGACGACCTCGGGCAGGAGCACGAGCGGCAGGAACGTCCCGGGCAGCTGCAGAAAGAGCAGGAAGATCCCGGCCCGGATCAGCGGCCGGTAGAGCAGGAAGAGCCCGATGAGCATCTCCCAGACGCCGAGCACGGGGACGAACACTTCCGGCGGCACGACGTAGACGGTGGACGCGACCAGCTCCGCCGCCGGGCTGACGTCGAGCACTTTCAGCGCGCCGAACCAGATGAACACGACGCCAACGGAGGCCCGGAGCATCGGGATGCTCCATCGCTCCATCGCCTGGGCGATGGCCCTGTCGACCGCGTCGAACCGCTCTCTGTATGTCTCGAGTCGCTCGCTGACTGTTCCGTTTTCCATGGCTGACGTACGTGCTGGGCCGGAAAGTCCCTTTCTGCCCGATATCGGCAGGCCCGGCTGGTCGAATCGTCGCTCGACGAGCCCTCCTCAGTTCGCACGGCACACGAGCCGTGACGGTTAATCGCCGGCGCCGACGTTTTCCTCGCTCTCGAACGACGGCGGTTCGGGTCCGATGTTCGCGTACCGGACGGCGTCCGCACCCAGCGTCGCCACGCGCGACTCCAGGTCGCTATCGACGAACTCGCCGTCCTCGATCGCGCTGCTGGCTCGCGGAACGGCCGCCTGATGGGGGATCACCCAGCAGTCCAGCGCCCGACAGACCGACCGCAGGTGATCCAGCGCGGTGATCGGGAACGACCCGCCGGCGACCGCGAGCAGCCCCACGGTCTTTTTCTCAAACTCGTCGAACCCACAGTAGTCCAGCGCGTTCTTCAGCGGCGCGGCGTAGGAGCCGTGATAGACGGGCGTCCCCAGCAGAATCGAGTCCGCCTCGCGGATCCGCCGTTTGAGTTCGGGCGCGTCGCCGGCCTCTCGGGCGTCCGCGTCGAAGACCGGGAGTTCGAGTTCGCGAAGGTCGATCAGATCCGTACTCGCGCCGGCCGCCCCGGCTTCCTGTAGCGCGCGCTTCAGTGCGAGCCGCGTATAGCTGTCCTCGCGGAGGCTCCCCGCGACTGCGGCGACGTGTGGATCGGTCATAGGCACCTCCTACTCGCACCGTCACAAAGAAGCCCCCGATGACGGCGAAACACGCTGTCCGGGGGACCACGCTTCCGTGTCGACGCTTGCTGTCCGGCAGCGGCGAACTCACCCGAGGGGGACTACCCGCCACTATCAAGTTGGTGGCGAGTGCCAACCTCCGTATGGACCTGGGCATCATCGTCGAGACGAACGATCCGGAAAAGGTCTGGAACGGCTTCCGGCTCGCGAACACGGCGCTAGAAGACGGTCACTCGGTCGAGACGTTTCTCCTCGGTGACGGTGTCGAGGCGCCCGATCTCGAACACCCGAAGTTGAACCCGCACGGCGCGATGCGCAAGTACACACTCAACGACGGCGAACTGTTAGCCTGTGGTACCTGTATGGACTCGCACGATCTCGAAGCCGACGAGTTGCGTCCGCGTGGCTCTATAAAAGGGAACAGCGCGAGTACCCCGACCCACCGTGGTCGGGGGGTGAAGCGCGTCACCCCGTGCAGTAATCCAAACAATTAATACGATAGAGTGACTACGTAATAGTAACGGTCAGAAAACAATCTCTAAAGGCAGAATTGAAGACCTCAATTCCGCGCTGGCCGTGTCACGGACCTGGAAATGCGACTCCTCTCAAAACCCCGCCGCTATGGTGGGTGAGACGGGAGTTGTCGGGTCGTGGTGGAGCGACCGACCTCCACGGACACACCTCGTGTGTTCGGGTATTAATCCGGAGCCGACCCCTTCACTGGGGAAGGTCGGAGGGAATTAAATTCGCCTGCTGGTGCAGTGCGGTCCTAAACGGCGAAGCCCCGCGCCACTGTGCGCGGGGTACTTCACGAGCGACTGTCTGGCCGTCGTCGAGAACGCCGACAAAGTGATCACGATCGGGTAACGGTCCCCGCAATCGCGCAAGCCCGGATTATCGCTGCGCATACGACAGAATTTTCAATGCGCACTGTGTATCCTCGATGATGGTCACAAAGAGCGCGCTCGCCCAGCAGTTGGGCGTCGTTGCCGGGTTCGACGATCCGCGGGCCCCACTCGAACAGTACCGGACGCCCCCGGAAGTCGCTGCGAGTCTGATCCATACGGCGGATCTGCAGGGTGACATCGAGGGACGGACGGTGGTCGATCTCGGTTGCGGGACGGGCATGCTCGCGCTGGCGGCCGCGTTGCGCGGGCCGCGGCGGGTCGTCGGGGTAGACCTCGACGCGGCCCCCCTGGCGACGGCCCGGGACAACGAACGCCGCGTCGGAACGACCAGTGCCGTTGAGTGGGTCCGCGCCGACGCCACGAAACTACCGCTGTCGATCGAGAACGCGACCGTCGTGATGAACCCGCCCTTTGGCGCGCAGGACGGCAACGAACACGCCGACCGCGCGTTTCTGGAGACGGCAAGCGAGATCGCGACCGTCTCCTACTCGATCCACAACGCGGGCAGCCAGTCGTTCGTCGAGTCCTTTGTGGCGGACAACGGCGGGGACGTCACCCACGCCTTCGCGGTCGAACTCGATATTCCTCACCAGTTCGACTTTCACGAGTCCGAGGCCGAGGCGATCGACGCCGAGGCGTTCCGGATCGAGTGGGGTCAGTAGCGAGATATCAACCGCGGCGGGTCGGCGGTACGTTCTTCTGTGCGACCCGGACGCGTGTGCCGTCGTAGTTCGCGTAGAGATCTCTGCCGTCGCGCTCGAACCTGATCGCACCGACAGTCGTGTTCGATCCCGTTTCCGGCAGGGCCCCGACGCCGATTGTTTCGTTGTGCTGTCGAATGGCGACCTCGAAGTCAGTGTCGGCCGGCTGTAGCGTTATCGTTCGGTTCGCGATTGTCGCGTCGGCCCGTGCCGGCCCGGACGTGAACGCCACTCGCGACGGTTCGTCCGGCGGGTGAAGCTGGACGCGATAGGTCCGGTTACCACCGACGACAGACCATCCGGTGCGCGAGACGCCGACGGTCTCGCGCCAGCCGACGCCCCCGACCGTGACCTCCGTGTACCCGGTGGACGCGAGCCGCGATTTCGGGGTCGCGAGTTGCCAGACGTTGCGGCGCTCGCTGTAAACGATCACGCCGCTCGAATCGACTGAGGTCACCTGCTCGAGGCCCGGAATGTCGACCATCGCGTAGAGCTGGTTGGTCACGTTTTCCGAGTAGCCGACCTGGTAGTCACGAACTTCGACAGGATCGTTCGGGAGCTCAGTCGATTCGACGGTCTGGAGGTGGACGACGACGCCGGCGAGCGCGAGCGTCAGAACGATCATCACGAGCACGCCGGCGGCAGCCTGGCCGCGTGACGGGAGCTCCTCGCGCAGTCGTTCTGGGGCCCGTGACGGCCACGGGATCGAGGGGCGAGACGACCGGCGCGCTGTCGCAACGATTGCCGCCCCGAGCAGGAAGACGAAGGCGATGCCGATTCCTCGAAAGAGGGCGTACCGGCCGTTTCCGAGCGGGAGATACGCCAGCCACAGCTGTTGTATAACTCCGAACAGCACGGCCGCAAACCAGACGCGTGGTGCGGAGGGTCGATCCCCGCGCCGATACCACAGCGCGATCCCCAGCAACACACCGAGCAGGAACCCGAGGAGATGCCCGGTCACGGCGATGTCCGCGAACCAGACGCCGTAATATCCGATGCCGGGCGAATGTGTCGTCACCGGACTCGTGAAGGCAGTATAGAGCGTCCCGAGCATGTCAGACAGCAGCAGCCCGACGACGGCCGTCAGCGGGCGGACGACCAGCGCGAACCCGGCCAGCGCGTAGACGACCCCCGAAAAGCCGATGATCGGCCCCGGGACGAACGCCGAGGTCGCGACTCCGACGAGTCCCATCGCGCCGGCGAACAGCAAGGGTCGAACGTAGGGACTCCGTCGGGACAGATACTCGATCTGTGTGCCCCTGCCCGGCCGGAAGTGGCTGTAGCCGTACTCGGCGATCGATCCGAACACGAGCAGCGAGATGACGTTCCCGCGGAGGTGTGCGAGGTTCGCGTGACTAAACGGCGCGGCGAGAACGCCCAGAGGATACTCGTAGGACCAGGCAGTGAACGCGTACGTGACCGGTTGCCGCGGATCGAAGGGGTTACCGCTGTAGGCGCCCTGGACGAACAGGAACATCCCAAGCAGGAATACCGCGGTCAGGACGGTCCCCCAGGGAGCGCCCAGCAATAGCCGGGATCGGAGCCGACGCATCCACTCACCGCCGGGGTCGGCCAGCCGATAACAGACCAGCCCGGACCCGACGGCGACAGCGACGACGAGCAGTTGCATCGGCCACGGCGGTGCCTCGATAATCGTGTCGATCCCAGCCTGCACGGGCACCGGCGCAGTCAGCCAGCCGGACATACCAGAGAGGTGTGTGTCCGGCCTGCTTATATTCCCGTGTATTAGATGACGGTCCGCAGGCCGATCTCAGAACAGTCCGATGCCGACGGCGTACGGCCACTCGACGCTACCGAGCGCCAGAAACGCCAGCGCACCGCCAAGCAGCGTGGCGTTTTTCAGGAAACTCGTCATCTCGCTCTGTCGCTGCTCCTCGGGGACGGCCCAGAAGTCGTGCATCGTCGGCGTCGCGACGAGCAGGAACACGGCGATCGCACCCGCTGCGACGACCGGGAACGCGCCGATCGCGATCGCGACTCCGCCGGCGATCAACTGGATACCTGTCGCCGGGACCAGAAACTCCGCGGCAGGGATGCCCTTGGCTTTGCTGTAGCCGATCATCCCCTCCGCATCGAGCAGGTGGTTGAGCCCGGTAAACGCCAGCACGAGCCCGAACAGGGCACGAGCGAGCAGGAACACCTCGCCGGAACCGGCCGATTCGAACGCCATCAGGCGACACCTCCGGAGAGGGACTGTGCTTCGTTCGATACGACTCGCGGCAGATTCGAGATAGCGACTATCACGACAGTACCTAGTTCGTATCCGAACCCATTTATCGCTTCGCGGACATAGATGTCACCGGATAACCCCGATGTCATCGGAACTCACTACTACGGACGAGCAGTCGGGACCGTGTCCGGTCGTCGAAACGATCGAGCAGATCGGCTCGGAGTGGCGGCTCGTCGTGTTACACGAGCTACAGAGCGGCGAGCGACGGTTCAACGAACTCAAACGGGCGACTGACGCCAGCGCGCGGACGCTCTCGCGCGTTCTCGACGACCTCCAGGAGCAGGGGTTCGTCACGCGGCGGCTCGAAGAGGACGCACCGGTCGCGACCTACTACGAGTTGACGGAGAAGGGCGAGTCACTGTGTCCCGTTTTCGATGCGATCGACTCGTGGGGACAGGAGTGGCTGGAGAGCTGATACTCCCGCCGTAATCGCGTCTTTCGGCACGCACGGCAACGCAGGTTTTTCAACGCTCGGGTTCGTGAACTCGCGTGATGGGAGTACGGCCACCTGCGGACGACGACCTGAGCGAGCCGGAATCGGTCGAGTTCGGGATCGCTGCACTCGACGGGACGCTGTCGGAGGCGGACCTGTCGTTTCCGACCGACCGCGGGACCGTCATCGAAAAACTGGGCGACCAGTCGGTTCCATACGACGCCGCGGGCCGCACGGTCCAGCTCGCGGAGGTACTTTCGGAACTCGACCGCGACCGGTTCGAATCGAAGCAGGACCTGCTCGATGCCCTCTACCCCGCCTTCGAGGAGCGCAGGAGTTCACCGCGCGGGCTACTCAGTCAGTTGCGGTCGCTGGTCCCGTTCTGATCCGAGTCGTCTTCGCTTGCGATCCGCTCGATGAAGTGGAGCTGTTCGCGGTGTAGCGTCACGATCATATCCGAGAGCACGCCGAAGATCAGCAGTTGTACGCCGAATATGATCGCCAGCGTCGCCAGTACCGCGATCACCTCGTGAGAGACGTTCCGCGTGAACCATTCTACGGCAACGTACACGCCCAGTCCGATACCGGCCAACATGGACAGTCCGCCGATGCTCCCGAAGTAAAACAGCGGGTTGTTCGTCTTCGCCATGCGATACAGCGTGAGCAGGATCACCGCCCCGTCCCGGAAGGGGCTGAGATTCGTATCCGCACCTTCCGGCCGTCGCTGGTAGGTTATCGGAACGACCTCGGTCGGCACGTTGTGTTTCACGCACTCGACGGCCATCTCGGTCTCGATTCCGAATCCGTCGGCCGTCAGGGCGAATCGCCGCGCCGACTCGGTCGTGAACGCACGATACCCGCTGAGAATGTCGGCGAAATCACGGCCGTGAACGGACCGGAATGCGGCGTTGATGAGCCGATTTCCGGCCCTGTTGAGACGGGACATCGCGCCAGCTTCCATGTCGGCGAAGCGGTTCCCGATGACGTGTTCGGCCTCACCGTCGACCAGGGGGTCCAGCATCACCGGGGCGTCTTCCGGGCGATACGTCGCGTCCCCGTCGACCAGCAGGACGTACGGCTGGTCGATCAGCGAGATGGCTTCCCGGACCGCCTGTCCCTTTCCGGAGCCGCTCTGGCGGCGCACTTCGACGCCGTGCTCGCGGGCGATATCCCGGGTGCCGTCGGTCGAGCCGCCGTCGATCACCAGTATGTGCTCGAAGCCCTGCTCGCGGAACCCGGTGAGGACGTCGCCGATGGCTGCCGCTTCGTTGTAGGTCGGCACCAGCACGCAGACGTCGCTCCAGTCGCCCATTACCCGACAGTCCGCACAGGCGCGCAAAAAGTGTGTGGTCTCGGAGACCGACAGAGTTGCCCCACCAGATCACTCTGCACGCGGGAAGTTGTCGATCGTCTCGCTCTCGAAGCCGTCCGCGTCGAACTCGTAGTCCCGATCGAGGAACTCGACGATCTGGCGCGTGTCCTCCTTGGCGTTCTGGAGGCAGGTCGAGGCGCCCGGCGAGGGCGTGATGTTGAAGATGATCCCGTGGCCGTGGATCTTGGCCTCGCCCATGTCCAGGGATTTCGTGCTGGTGTCGACGATCTGCGGACGGACGCCACCGTAGCCTTTCGCACGCTCGATGTCGTCGGCCTCGACTGTCGGGACGACCTTCTGGACGTGCGGCAAGAATGCTTCCTTGCCGATCTGCGGGACGTCGTACAGGAGGTTCTTGAGCACGAACGGGAACAACACCCGATCCGCGAGGATGTTCGTGTAGCTCGCAAACGCCGCCGGACTGAACCCGAACACGTCGAGGAAGTCCGGAACCGTCGAGAGCCGCCCCCGCTCCAGCGCCGGCACGAACTTCGCGGTCGGGCCGAACCTGGTGATCCCTTCGTCGTGCACGTCGGCGTCGCCGTGGACCGCCGCGAACGGCAGACGCTTCATCTGGAGAGTGTACACCTTGCCGTTCAGCAGCCCGTCCTCGGAGAGGAAGAAACTCCCCGCCACTGGGAGCAGCGCCATATCGTCGCCGTAGCCCATCTCCTTGGCGATCTGCAGGCTGTGGGAACCGGCTGCGACGACCGTCGCGTCGGATTCGAACGTTCCGCTGTCGGTCTCGACGGTGAATCCTTCCATCGTCTCGTCGATGTTGGTGACCTTCGTCCCCGTGTAGACGTCGACGCCGCCTTCTACGCGGGCCTGCTCGACGAACGATTTCGATATCTCGCCGTAGTCGACGGTGTAACCGTCTGGCGTGTGCAGTGCGAGCAGATCGGTGTCGGGATCCCGGCCCTCGACGACCTTCGGTTCGAGTTCAGCGATCCGCTCGCGACCGATCGCCTCCAGTTTCGGATACAGGTCGCCGAACCCTTCCTCCTCGTGTCGGTGCCTGAGCGTCTCGACTTCCTCGTCGCCGACCGCGAGCACCATCTTCGAGCGCTTGCTGTGCATCTCCCGGTCGGAATCGTGGTTTTCGAGATAGCCCGCGACCATCTCGGCCCCGCGTTTGACCGATTCGGCCTTCTCCAGGGTGTAGTTCGTCTCGATGTCCCCAAAGTGCAGCGTCTGGGAGTTGTTCGTGACGTGGGAGTTGATCGCCGCGATCTCGTCCTCTTTCTCGATCAGCGCGACCCGCTCTACGTCCGTGAACTTCGAAATGGTGTACAGCAGCGACGCGCCGCTGATGCCCCCGCCGACGACGATGATATCGTATTCTTGGTCCATGGTATCATCCGATGTGACTCGGTAAGCGTTCTTCGTTACTACAGGCGGGCCGAGCACACTAAACCGCTACTATCTATCGGGTACGTTAGAATTACCGGAGATAATTCGATCGACTACTATCGGTCGCCCTGCAGTCGCTGTCGCCGGCGCTCGAACTCCTCGTCGGAGAGTTCCCCACGGGCGTACCGTTCGCGGAGTGCGGCGAGCGCACCGTCCGTGCTGGAGGGAGGTTCGGTGTCGGGTGAGTTGTTCGGTCGGGTGTAGCCGCCGACCAGCGCGACGATCGCCCCAATGACCACGATCCACAGCAGCGGTCCGAGCCCGAACCAGCCGACGCCACCGACGCCACCGCCCATCGCGCCGGCGCCGTGTTGCGCGGCGGCGGGCATCGTCAGCGCCACGAGTACTGCGAGCGCAGCGACGGCAGTTCCGATCGAGCGACCGGTTCGCGAGCGGAGCGACGCGTCAGTCAATGGCATCCCCCCGGACCGCCACTGTATCGCCACGCTGAATCACTCGTTCCCTCTGTCCGTGTTCCGTCGGACGGGTACGGACTGCTCTCGTACCCGTCTCCCGGGTAGTAGGTGCCGTTCACGGCGGAGGGATACGTACTGTTTGCGTAACCCCCGTGATGGTACGCGGTACCGTTTGCGTACCGAGCGGGTGCGGACCCGTTCACGTACGCGCCACCGTGATAGTGCGACGCGTTCGCGGGCCGTTCGTCGCCTGCTCCGTACGCCCACCCGTGATGTGGGCCGTGGTGGGATCCGTACTGGCCGCCGTATCGCGTCTCGTTCGTAGCGGCTGGGCCGTAGGAACCGCCACCGTGCGGGCCGTAATGGCCGCCACCGTGTGGCCCGGCGTACGGACCGACATCGTCCGGGGCGTCCCCACCCCAGACGTTCGTGTCCATCCAGTCTGTCCAATTATTATCGTTCGTCCCGTGCGCGCTGACGGCCGGGATGAGCAGTGCAACACCGATCAGTGCGACCACCAGGAGTAGCCAGCGGTCGGTTCGGTCTGTCATCGTGTGATCGCCTCACCCCTTTCTATGGGGGGTACTGGGTTATCCCCGTGGGTCTAAACGAACCTCTCAAATCGTCCGAGAACGTTTATGCAACGGTTAGAGAGTTTTTGAGGAACAAGATCGTTCGTGGCGACGGTTGCAGACGCTCTCAGTTCCCGAGGCGCTCCTCGAGGTCGTCGTCCGGATAGACCCGGTAGGTTCGGCCCTGTTTCTCCCGGTAGAGCAGGCCACGCTTTTCGAGCTCCGAGACCGTCTGGCTCACCTTGCTCTTCGAGAAGTCCGAGCGGTCCCGCAGTGCGATCTGTGTGAGCCCCGGCGACTCGACGACCGGTTCGAGGATCCGGCGCTCGTCGTCCGGCAACAGGTCCAGGACCTGGCGGACCGACTGTCCGTCCCCGTCGGTCGTCGCCGACGCGTCCTCGTCGGGTCCAGCCTCATCCGGCTGATCCACGCTCGTGTGGTGTGCTGTCTCGCCCGCTTCGCTCTTCGCGTCGGATGCGTCCACCGTCCCTTCAGCCGTGCTCGCGGGAGCGCTCTCGGCCGCCGTCGTTCCGTTGGTGCCGGCGGTCGGTTGTCCGGCCACGTCCGTCCGCATCCCGTTGGCAGCCGGAGGGGACGTATCTGTCCGTTCGGCGGCCTCACCCCGCATAATCGCGTAGAAGCCGATCAATAGCGCGACCGCGAGTAGCGTCCCGACAGCATATACAATCGGATCCGTGCCGCCCATCGTGGACGACCCGTCCATCATCGAGCCCATCATCTCGTGACTTGTTTGCCGTTGCTGGATCGCCTGCCAGGTGAGTACACCGCCGCCGAGCAGCAGTGTCGCGACTGCGGCCGCGACGACTCTGTCCGACGTCTGTCGGTCCATAGGCGTAGCTACACGACTGGGACTTCTAACGCTGTCGCTGTCGTCTCGGCGAAAACGGCAGTGATAGCCGGAATCAGGAGACTGGAGCGGTCGCGATCGGTGACGCCGTTACTCCGCGTCGCCGGTCTCGATCGGAGCGCGGATCGTGTTGCCCCATTCCGTCCAGGAGCCGTCGTAGTTCTCGACGTCTTCGAAGCCGAGCAGTTCGTGGAGCACGTACCACTCGATTGAGGACCGTTCGCCGACTCGGCAGTAGGTGATGACCGACTGATCCTCCTCGATGCCGACCTCCTCGTACAGCGCACGGAGTTCGTCGGCGTCTTTGAACGTGCCGTCGTCGTTCAGGACTGACGTCGTCGGGACGTTCTGTGCGCCGGGAATGTGGCCGCCACGCTGGGCGGTCTCCTGAAGGCCCTCGGGGGCGATGACCTCACCGGTGAACTCCGCAGGCGAGCGGACGTCGACTAGCGGGACACCGGAATCGATCGCCTGCTCGACATCTGACTTGTACGCGCGGATGTTCTCGAACGGTCCCCGTGCGTTGTACTCCTGGGGCGTGAACGCCGGGACCTCCGTCGTCAGCGGGTAGTCGTTTTCGACCCAGTAGGGCTTCCCGCCGTCGACGACCCGCACGTCCTCGTGGCCGAAGTATTTGTACTGCCAGTAGCCGAACAGTGCGAACCAGTTCGGGACGCGTCCGCCACCGTAGAGGACGACCGTCGAGTCCTCGGTGATCCCCGCGTCCCCGTTCAGCTGTTCGAAGGACTCCTTGTCGAGGATGTCACGAGAGACCGGGTCGCTGAGGTCTTCTTCCCAGTGGAAGAACGTCGCCCCCGGGATGTGGCCGTCCTCGTAGGGCGTGTACTCCGAGTCCGCAGTGACCGTCGGGTTGTTGATCTCGACGAGTCGATACTCCGGATCGTCCGCCTGGAACTGTTCGAGGTGATCTTCGACCCAGTCCGCCGTCACGAGCGTGTCCGCACCGTGTTTTGCCATACACGACGTTGTATGTACCCCTCCTCCATAAACATATCAGTAGTGTGTAAATTTGCCGTCGTTCGTGACGGCAATATCCTGGAAATGCGGGCCGTTCGGATCGAACAGGGGTGTTTTCCGATAGCTCGCTCGCTCACTCCTGTCTCCAGTTGTGGTAAAAAACGCCGAGACCGACAGCTATGAGCGTTCGAAGCGGCTGACGTAGCACCTCACCTCGAAACGTCGGTATCGCTAGTTCCCGCGATCACACGGGACGTGTGCGCTTTCGCTGTGCCACGATCGGGGGCGGCGGCAGCGGGCCCGTGTTACTCGTTGTCTGGTTCGTCTTCGTCGACGTCTTCGAAGTCGGCGTCGACGTACTCCTCGCCCTGGCCGCCTGCACCAGCGCCAGGACCGGCTGCGCCGCCCGGACCAGCGCCCGCGGCACCGCCGGGACCGGCACCCGCAGCACCGCCCGGACCCGCACCGCCGGCGGCCTGCTGGGCCTGCTCCTGGTACATCTGCTTGCCGATCTCCTGGAGTTCCTCGGTTAGCGCCTCGGTGACTTCCTCGTAGTCGTCTTTCTCGGCGTCCTCGTCTTCCAGCACTTCCTCGACGTCCTCGATCTTGGCCTCGATGGACTCCCGAAGGTCGTCGTCGACGTTCTCCTCGTTCTCCTCGAGCAGCGTCTCGGCGCGTCGGACCGCGGCCTCGGCCTCGTTGCGGGCCTCGATGCGCTGACGGCGCTGCTCGTCCTCTTCGGCGTGTTTCTCGGCTTCTTCCTGCATCTCTTCGATCTGCTCGTCGCTCAGGCCGGCACCGCCCTCGATGGTGATCTCCTCGGAGTTGCCCGAACCCTGATCCTCCGCGGAGACGTTGACGATCCCGTTCTCGTCGATGGAGAAAGTCACCTCGATCTGGGGCGTGCCTGCCGGGGCGGGCGGGATGCCCGTCAGCGCGAACTCCCCGAGCAGTTCGTTCTCCTCGGCGATCTCGCGCTCGCCCTGGAAGACGCGGATCTGGACCTGCGTCTGGTTGGCCGCGGCGGTCGTGAAGATCTTCGACTCCTCGGTCGGAATCGTCGTGTTCTTCTCGATGAGTCGCTCGAACAGCCCACCCTTCACTTCGACACCGAGCGAGAGCGGCGTCACGTCGAGCAGGACGATGTCGTCGACGTCACCCGAGAGCACACCGCCCTGGATGGCCGCACCCAGTGCGACCGCCTCGTCGGGATTGACGTTCTTCTTAGGCTCCTGGCCGGTCAGGCCCTCGACTTTCTCCTGGACCTGTGGCATCCGCGTCGAGCCACCGACTAGCAGGACCTCGTCGATGTTACCTTTGTCGTAGCCGGCGTCCTCCAGGGCCTGCTCGGTCGGCTCGACCGTCCGCTCGATCAGGTCCTCGGTCAGGCTCTCGAACTTCGCTCGCGTGATCGACTTCTCGAGGTGGACCGGCCCGTCGTCGGTCGCCGTAATAAAGGGCAGGTTGATCTCGGCTTCCTTTCGGGAAGAGAGCTCGATCTTGGCTTCCTCGGCGGCGTCTTTCAGCCGCTGAAGGGCCTGCCGATCGTCGGTCAGGTCGATGCCGTGTTCGTTCTCGAACTCCTCGGCGAGCCAGTCGATGATGGCCTGGTCCCAGTCGTCGCCACCGAGGTCGTTGTCGCCGTTGGTCGCGACGACCTCGTAGACGCCGCCACCCAGATCGAGAATCGAGACGTCGAAGGTCCCGCCACCGAGGTCGTAGACGAGCACCGTCTGATCGGACTCGTCGTCTAGCCCGTAGGCCATCGACGCGGCGGTCGGCTCGTTGACGATGCGCTCGACCTCGAAACCGGCGATCTCGCCGGCGTCTTTGGTCGCCTGGCGCTGGCGGTCGTTGAAGTACGCCGGGACCGTGATGACGGCCTTCTCGATCTCGTCGCCGAGATACTCCTCGGCGTCGTGTTTGATCTTCTGGAGGATCATCGCCGAGACCTGCTCGGGCGTGTACTCCTCACCCTCGATATCGACGGTGTAGCCGTCCTCGCCCATGTGGCGCTTGATCGACTGGATCGTCTCTTCGGGATTCTTGACGGCCTGGTTCTTCGCAGGCTTGCCCACCAGCCGCTCGCCGTCGTCGAACGCGACGACCGACGGTGTCGTTCGCTCGCCTTCGCTGTTGACGATGATCTCCGGGTCGGCCCCTTCCATCACCGCGAACGCCGAGTTGGTCGTCCCCAGGTCGATGCCGAGGATCTTGTTGCTTGCCATGTTAGCGGTATGTATCCGTCAGACTCGGTTAAAAGTTGCTAGACGCGCCGAGACCGAGTTGCCCTCGACCGGCCGAGAACGGCAGTCTGAGCGGATCTCTGCCAGCCTTTCCGGAGCTTATAAACCAACCGCTTTCAGAGAGATCATCGCGTGCCACGGATGCGTTGCGTCGCACTGACCGTCACTCTGAGGTGAACGGCCCCCGATTGTCGGGACGTGACCTTCAGCATCTGTGTCCGCGAGCGCTACCGCGACGAGGACGGCGACGAACAGACCCGTTTCGGCGTGGCCGTCACGACCCGGCTCCCCGGCGTGGGAACGCTGTGTCCCTTTGCCAGCGAGAACGGCGCTGTCGCCACCCAGAGCCTGGTCAACGTCGAACTCGGACGGAAAGGGATCGAGTATCTCGACGACGGACTGGCCGTCGGGGACGCCCTGGAGGCGCTGCTCAACGCCGACGAGGGACGCGACCAACGACAGCTCCACGGTGTCGGAACCGACGGGGAGTTCGCCTTCTCCGGTCCGGAGTGCAAACCCTGGTACGGCCAGCGGATCGGTGACAACTACACCGTCGCGGGGAACCTCCTGACCGGCGAATCGGTCATCGAGGCCGTGGCCGAAACCTATGAAGCGAACGCCGCCGGCGACGAAAGCGACGCCGACAGACCGCTCGCGGCCCGCCTGGTCGACGCGCTCGAAGCGGGCCACGCCGAAGGGGGTGACAAACGCGAGGAACTCCCCGTTCAGAGCGCCGCGTTGCTCGTCCGCTCGACCGAGGAGCGGGCGATCGAACCATACTACGACGACCTGCGGGTCGACGCGACCGAGACGCCGATCGCGGATCTCCGGGAGACCTACGAGCACGCAAAGCGCGGCTACGAGATGGCCCTGGAGCGATACGAGAGCGACTACGAGGAAGACGAACTCGATTCGGAGTAGTCGCCGGGATCCAGGCGGCGGACGGCGACGTCCTCGAAGACGGCCGTACTCGTCCGGTTCGGGACCGTCGAACAGACCGCGAGCCCGACCGCGACCTGGCTGTCGAGGTCGATCCGTCGCTGGTCGATGGCGTACCACTGGGCGCCCGGTCCCGATATCGAGCAGGTCAGTCGATCACCGACGCGATCGATCCGCATCCGGCGTGGCTTGTCCCCGGAGAGGTGATTGCCGCTGGTCAGCCCGTCGGCAGTCTCGCGCCAGAGCAACTCGACGTTCCGATCGGCGTTCTGACCGACGTAGCCGTGGCTGGCGTCCGCCTGGGTCGATTCACGGAGCATGAGTCCGGCCTTGCTGAACGGTCCCGACGCGTCGATGTCTCCCACCGTCGCCTCGATCCGAACCGGGCCCTCGACTGTCGTGTGGACGAACGTGAAGTCGTTCTGATCGTGCCAGATGTCCCGCCCGTCGCCGGTGACTGTCCAGGCGTCCGCACTCTCGTCGTAGCTCGCGGACCCGGGCTGCTCGACGCTGCCGACATCTGTGATGTCAGTCAGCGACAGCGATTCGCCGGCTGCCGGCTCCCACTCCGGTTCGGGAATCGACGGACAGTCGTGGAACTCGAAGCGTGCGCCGCCGCTCTCGCCGTCAGTGACCGAGACCCACCACCCGTTCGAGTCGGCGATCTCCTCGACGATAGCCAGCCCGGTTCCGGTCCTGTCGTTGCCCGTGCTGTATCCGTCTTCGAAGACGCGGTCCCGTTCGTCCGGCGCGATGCCGGGACCGTTGTCGGCGACGTAGAACCCGTCGTTGGTCGTCCCGACGTGGACCGTCAGCGGTTCGGACGGTGTTCGGCCGTGCACGAGCGCGTTCTTGAACAGGTTCTCCAGTAGCGGCCGGAGATCCGATTCGCGAGCGAGGACCAGGGCAGACTCCGGGGTATCGATCTCGAGAGAGACGTTCGGCTCATCGTGAGTGAGGCGGTCCCAGACGGACATCGCGACCGACGCGAGCTCGGTTCGATGGACGGTCGTCTCGACGTCGCCGCCCTCGGCCACGTCCGAGAGGTCGTCGATGAGCTCGTCCATCCGTTCGAGCGCCTCTTCGACCCGCGATAACGCCGACTCGTCACCGGTCTCTTTCGCGAGTTCGAGGTGCCCGTTTGCGACCACGAGCGGGTTCTTCAGGTCGTGTGCGAGATACCGCGCGAGCTGTTCCGTGCGGGATCGCTCCGTCTGGGGCTCGCGTGTTTCCCGCTGCCCGACCGGCGTTCGATAACCGATCACTCCCAGTGGTCGCCCCTCACTGTCAGTCCACGGTATCTGTGCGTGTTCGAACCGTTCGCCGTCGGCTCCGAGTTCGAGGACCTCGTCGACGACCGGCTCGCCCGAGGAGAGTACCCGGCGGTCGATCCGGTCCCACTCGGTCCCGAACGCGTCTTTATCGTCCAGTTCCGTCTCGGTCTCTCCGAGTACGCGTGACGGTGTGGTATCCTCCGATCCCGGGTCGTATTTCAGGTACGTCCCCGCCGAATCCTTCAGAAACGTCGTCCGATCGAGTCCCGAAAGCAGCGAGTCCAGAGCGTCGTGTGCCAGCGAATCCGACAGCCGATCGAGATATCGATCGACCGCCCGCTCGGTCGTGCCGGGGAGGTCGTCCGTCTCCAGGACCAGCGTCACGTAGCCGGATCGACTCGCCGCGATCACATCGGGGTCGAGTTCACCCAGGTGGACGAGCAGTTCCGGCCTCGTGCCCGGGGTGTCGGCCTCGGTCGCGAGTTCCCGCGGATCGATCTCCTCGTCGGGACCGACCCGCGGATCGTCAGCCGAGAGAACCACACAGGCGACGTGGCGCTTTCGGGCACGATCCGGTAGCTCCGCCGGAGCGACCGTCTCGACCCGGGAGTCTACTTCCGGAGCGATCGTCTCCCGCCGTCGCTCTGCCCGCTCACCCGACCCTGCGATCAACACGGTCAGCTCGCCCGCCAGGAACCGTCGAGCGAGATGCACGAGATAGCAATTAGATATATAAGACAATAAAACATGTAGGTGTGTATTCGCCCACGCGACCATCGAAAAATCGCCCGGGTCAGATCGCGAACTCGTAGAGTTCGTCGCCGACGTGGTGGATCGAGTCGACTACCTTGCCTTCCTCGCCGACCATTTCCGATCCCGCGACGCGGGCGCGTCCGATCGCGAGCACCTTGCCGTGGGTCTCCTCGGCGATAGCGACCAGGTCACCGGCCTCGATGCTGTCGTCGGCTTCGACGATCCCGGGCCGCATCACGTCCGCGCCGTCGGAGACAAAGGAGATCGCGCCGGCGTCGACGGTCACGACGTTGCTCCGGGGTTCGTACTCGTTGGCGCCCTTGACCGTCAGGAACGGCTCGGGGTCCGAATCGTCCCCCTCGACGTACAGTACAGCCGGTTCACCGTCGACGAGGACGACGTCCCAGTCGCTGTCCTCGAACTCCACTTTCTCGAAGGTCTCGGCTTCGATCTCGACGCCGAGCGTCTCGGCGACGGCATCGGTAATCTCGCTGATCGCGTCGGCCCTGAGATGATGTCGAGATTTGACATCCATACGAAAGCGTTGCCGTCGGCAAATATAAATCGAGCGCTCGCGCAGCCGACATATCCCGACTACGCGAGGACAGGTGTCGAAACGCCTACCTACCGGGTGGACGTATCGACTGGCATGACCGACGAGGAGTCCGCCCAGGCCGAAGCCGGAACCGCGGAAGGCCAGGGTCCCGTGGAGATCGACGAGGAACTCGCCCGCCATCTGGAGAACAAGCGCGACGAACTGTTCGAAAAATTCGACATTCGCGACGCTTTCCCACCTGCGGTACTCGACGAGGCCGAGGAGCGCACGACTGACGTCCAGGAAGAGATACAGGACGAGATCGACGAGCGCCGTGACCTGCGTGATCTGACTGCCTTCACGGTGGATCCGATCGACGCCCAGGACTTCGACGACGCCGTCTCGATCGACGTTCGCGACGACGAGATTGTCCTGTGGGTCCACATCGCCGACGTAACTCATTATGTCAATCCCGAGACGGCGATGTGGGACGAGGCCGTCGAGCGCGGGAACACGGTCTACCTGCCGGCCTACACGGTCCACATGCTCCCGCCGATCCTCGCCGAGACCGTCTGTTCGCTGGTCCCCAACGAGGATCGGCTCGCCCACACCGTCGAGATGCACCTCGATCCCGAGAATCTCGGCTACGAGAACATCGAGATCTACAAGTCCGTCATTCGGAGCGACGAACGACTCACCTACACGCAGGCCGAGAACCGGCTCGACGACCCGGACGCGGACCTGCACGACGAACTCTCGGCGGTCTGGGAACTGGCCGACGAGATGCACGAACAGCGCAAGGAGGACGGATCGCTGGTACTCAACCCCGCCAGGGACCGCGCCCACACGATCATCGAGGAGTGTATGCTCAAGGCCAACAAGGCCGTCACCCACGAACTCATGTGGGACCGCGGGGTCGAAGCGATGTACCGGGTCCACCCCCAGCCCGCCCCCGAAGAGTGGGACGAAGCCCTCCAGGAGATCCAGGACCTGGACGGTGTCTCTATCCCCGGGAGTGCCTGGGACGACCCCCGGAAGGCCGTCAACGCGACGCTCGAACAGGCGCCGGGCCGCCAACTGGACAAGATCCAGTGGGCCGTGATGAAAGTGATGCCCCGGGCGAAGTACATGAACGACCCCTTCGGCGGCCACCACGCCCTGAACTTCGAGATCTACGGCCACTTCACCTCGCCGATCCGCCGACTCTCCGATCTGATCAACCACTGGATCGTCTACACTAACGACGTACCCGAGGACCTGGTCGCGCTCTGTGACCGCGCTTCGGAGCGCCAGCAGAAAGCCGAGAAATGCGAGCGCGAGTACAAGAAATTCCTCGAGGAGGTCGGCCTCGACCCGTCGGCGGTCAACAACCGCGGTATCGAGGTCATCGAGGAGTAACCGGCCGCCTGCTTGCCGGGACGTCCCTCTTCCGTCGTACCGTTCTGGGTGGTTGTCACGGTGTCAACGAGCGGCCGGCGAACCTATAGAATATCTGTCTTAATATATTTAGAAATTATCTGCAGATAGTCGACTACGACAGCATGTTAGTTTGGAGAAACAGTTCCGTGTGTTTGGAGAACTATCTGGACACAAGATTTTAAACGGGGGAAAACGAATTCTAAATTGGGAGGTGTGCCGAGCATGGCTACGAGAGATAAGGCCGTCGAATCGGCTGATAGACGAGCGAGCGCGCCGACGACTGGACCTGATTTGAGTCGGTACGACGTCATCCTCGTAGCCATCCCGCTGGCCTTTCTGGCCGCACTATTGACCGGACAGATACTTTCGTTGCCGATGCAGGCCACGGTCGTTGTCGGTGCAGCTCTGGGTGCGCTCGCAGTCGTCGACGCGTTGTTCGTGAACCCCCCGAAACAGGGACGACGGACGCGCTGACGGCGACCCAAACCATTGGGGCACGCACCTTATGCTGACACTCCGCTTAGGTATGCGCAAGATTGCAACAAAACTGTCTCAAGATAGCGCCGTACTCTGTGCCGATTTCTGTCAGCCAAAGAGCTAACTGTGTGTCGGCCTCAACTCAGGGTAACCCCATTCGATCTCGATGTTAGACGACAATATCACTACCAGTAAGGTGATCCACAAGCGGACCGGGAAGACGTTCTACTACGCGACGAGACTGCTTCCCGAGCGGATCCGCAAGCCGACCTACGTCCTCTATGGCTTTTTCCGGATCGCCGACGAAGTCGTCGATCAGGCTGACGGGCTCCCCTCGGAGGAACAGTACGAGCGTCTGGAGTCGCTCCGGGCGAAAGCGCTGGGGGAGCAGCGAGCGGAGGACGACGTGCTCGCAGCGTTTCAGTCGCTGCGCGAGCAGACGGAGATCCGAGACGCTGACGTGAACGCCTTCATCGACGCGATGGAGCAGGACATCGAGACGGACCGCTACGAGACCTACGAGGACCTGGAGGCGTACATGCGCGGCTCGGCTGTCGCTGTCGGCAACATGATGCTGGACGTGATGGATCCCGACCAGAAGGAGACGGCACGACCGCACGCGGCCGCACTCGCGGAAGCGTTCCAGCTCTCGAATTTCCTCCGGGACGTGGGCGAGGACATCACCGACTACGGCCGGATCTACCTACCGCTTGAGACGCTTGAGCAGTTCGGCGCCAGTGAAGACGACATCGTCCGGCGGCGAGCGAGCGAACCGTTCAAAGCCGCGATGCGGGCCGAGATGGCCCGAACCGAAGATCTGTACCGGGACGGCGTCGCCGGGATCCGGTATCTACCGGACGACTGCCAGCTCGCGGTCCTGCTCTCGGCGGTCCTCTACGCCGAACATCACCGGCAGGTCCGCAGCGTGGACTTCGACACGATCCACCGGGACGCGAACCTGGGTCGCGCTCGCAAGCTCTATCTCATTGCCCGGACCTGGTGGCACTGGCGGAAACACCACGATCCGGAGACGACCTTTTACGCCGTCAGCGCCATCCCCGAGGACGCCCCGACACGGGAACACTATCCCGAATCGGTCGCCGACAACGTGATCTCGGCGAGCCACGACTGACTGTATCGGTATCTCGCGCTACTCGGCGACGATCTCGTGACGGCGTTCGGCCATCTCCGATTCCTCGAAGACGAATACCCGACCGTCGACGGTCTCGAAGTCGGCGTCGATTTCGAGAGCGAACCCGTCTCGCGTGACTGTCACGCCGGGGAACACGCTCGCAGACTCGCCGTCGGCGAGCAGGACGCGGCCGACGCCGCTGTCTTCGAGGATCTCATCGCCGGTCTTGCGGTCGTTGAGATAGACGAGGATCCCTTCGGTCCCGTCCCCATCAGTGATGAGGACATGAACGTCCATCTGGGGCGTCGTGCGATGGCTCTCGACTGTCTTCGAGGGCACACCGTGATAGAACACCTGCCGTCCGTCCAGGTATTCGACACCGATACCGCCCTCGGTGAGCTCGACCGGAAGCGTCGACGGCGCGACCTCGCTGGCGCGATTCATACGCTTGACTTTACCTTCGCCGGTCAAAAGCACCGCGCTCGGGGACGAACCAGCACCCATTTATCGGGTTCGAACGCACCCACGACCATGCACGGACAGGCACGGGCGCCGGCCGCCGGGACGGTGCTGAACGCCCTCGCGACCGGCAAGGGTTCGGCGTTCGCCATCGACGCCTACACGACTGCGACGGTCGAACTGCTCGAGGACACCGACGTGATCACCGGCGAGGTCGCCGAGGATCGCGATGCAGACACGCGACTGATCGAAACCTGCGTCGCGTACGTCCTCGACGCCCACGGCGAGGCGGCGATTTCGGGCGCACACGTCGAGACCGAGAGCGAGGTGCCGATGGCTTCCGGGCTGAAATCCTCTTCAGCGGCCGCTAACGCCACTGTCATGGCGACGCTGGATGCTCTCGACGCGACCGAGAAGATGACGCGTGAAGACGCCGCCCGACTGGGTGTCATGGCCGCGCGGGACGTCGGGGTCACAGTCACGGGCGCGTTCGACGACGCGTCGGCGTCGATGCTCGGCGGCGTCACAGTCACCGACAACGCGAGCGACGAACTGCTCGCTCGCGAGGAAGTCGACTGGGACGTGCTCGTCTGGACGCCCGACGAGCGGTCCTTCAGCGCCGACGCGGACGCCGAGCGCTGCGAACGGATCGCGCCGATGGCCGATCTGGCGTTCGATCTCGCCAATGAGGGGGCGTACGGACGCGCGATGACCGTCAACGGACTGGCCTTTTCGGCGGCGCTTGGCTTTTCGACCGATCCGATGGTCGAGGCGATGCCGCTGGTCGAGGGCGTCTCGCTGTCGGGGACCGGGCCGAGCGTCGTCGCGGTCGGCGACCGGGAGGCATTAGAGGACGTGCGAGAGATGTGGGATCAACGGGATGGATCAACATGGTTGACAACGACACAGACGGCAGGCACCCGGACGAGATGAGCCTCGCGGAGTTGCGCGAGGAGATCGAGACGATCGATCGCGAGATCGTCGAGAAGATCGCCCAGCGCACCTACGTCGCGGACACGATCGCACAGGTCAAATCCGAGAAGGGGTTGCCGACGACCGACGAACAGCAAGAGCAGGCCGTGATGGATCGCGCCGGCGAGAACGCCGAGCAGTTCGACGTGGACGCGAACCTGGTGAAAGCCGTCTTCCGACTGCTGATCGAGCTGAACAAGGTCGAGCAGCGCGAGAGTCGGTAGCACTGCACCCGGGGATTTAGTACGACCGTACTTCGAGGCCGTCGATACGTCCGAAGTGCGTCGTGTTTCTTGTGATGACCGGTTCGTCGTTGAGAAGCGCAGTCGCAGCGATAATACAGTCTTCTCGCTCGACCCGTTCGCCGTCAGTGATTAGCTCTCCCGAAAGTGTTCCGGCTTTTCGCATCACGGTGTGGTCGGCACTCACGACGTGCTTCGTTTCCAGTATCTCGAGAATTCGCTCCCGCTTCGTCTCCGGCGTTTGCGATCGAGCGACGCCCTCGTAGAGTTCCAACACTGTCACGGAGGACAGCTTCTGTGGTCGCGCTTCTTTTTCGACGATGTTGAGCAGCCGTTTCGCGTTTTCGTCGCCCCGGAGTAAGTCGATGATGAACGATGTGTCCTGAATCATTCCGACGTCTCGTCGTCTCCGGCTTCGTTTAACGCCGCTGTGAGGCGATCACTCCGTTCGTTGGACTTCCTTCGTCCGTCCTCGATAGCTGCCTCGAGGGCTGCCGCCTCGTCCTCGGAAAGAATGCCTGTGACCTCGTTCCACGACCGTTCCCCTGCAAGGCGCTTGACGGTTTCACTGAAGCTTTCTCCCTCCTTTTTTCGGGCTTTCAGCCGCTCGTAGGCTTCCTCGTCGAGTGAAATCGTTTTTGTCGCCATCGTAGTACACAGTACTGTATGCACACTTAAAAATCCAGTGCGGATGAGAGTTATGATCCCGTAGAACGAAACGGTTAGAAGATGCTCAGTCGGTTCCAGCAACTCTCAGGCTCGGCAGTGAGTGTCGTGCTCGCCGTCCTCTTCGCGGGCGTGGTCGTCTCCGTCGTCGTCCTGGAGCCTGGGGTGATCGTCGGCGGTGACGATCCTGGCCCGTCTGTCGAGTCGGTCTCGGGGGAGACGACCGTCACTATCTCCTACACCGACGCGACCGGGGCCGCACAGACGGCCACAGTTTCGGGTGTCGATCCCACACGCACCAGCGCTGCGGACGACTGGGCGATCGTCGATCGGTCGTCGCTCCCGCCGGCACTACAGAGCGTCAGCGACGACCCCGGCAACGGCGTCGTCGGCTTCGGCGAGTGGGCCCTGGTCGGTGCCACGAAAACCGCGACTGTGCCGATCGACGGGACGACGCTGACAGTCGTCGTGCCGGCGGGACGAGATGTCGATCCGGACCGCAAAGTCGGGTTCATCGAAGCCTTTGCCGGGCCGTATTCGCTGTCGGGCGACACCGACAGCGTCGTGCTCGTCTCGGTGCCCGACACGTTCCCGAACAGGGGGCTGATGTACGCCGACGACAGGGGGTATGTCACGACTGAGTCATTTTGGGACGGCGACGCCCACAGCGTCTGGATCCACGAGTATATCCACGCACGGCAGGACTTTCGGACCGCCGACGGTATGACGTGGTTCCGTGAGGCCAGTGCCCGCTATCTGAGTCAGCGATTTATGCAGGAACAATACGAGGGTGTGACGACATCCGACGTTCACGCGGCCCTTGCCGGTCGCTCGGAGGATACGGCTGTCACGCTTGCGAATCGGACGACCTGGGACGGGACGAACGGCCACTACTACGTCGGGGCCCGACTGCTGGCGGCGGTCGACGCGGAGATCCGGGCCGCAAGCGAGGGGGACCATACGCTGGTCGACGTGTTCCGAGCGATGAACGCCGAGGACGACCCGGTTACTATCGAGCTGTTCGTCGAACTCGTCGAGCAGCGAACTGGGAGCGACCAGCCGTGGATCAGAGATGCGGTCGAGGGCGACCGGCCGGTCCCGGAACGACACGAACGGTATAACTGAGGGCGCGTTACCGCTCGACGGTCACGCCGGCGACCGTTTCGAGATATTTGAGGACGGCCGTCATATCCTCGTCGCCGTGTCCCATCGCGCTGGCGGCGCTGAACGATTCTCGCGCCGCGGCAGTCTGTGGGAGTTGGACGCCGACGTCGTTTGCGACCTCGTTTGCGTATCGCAGGTCCTTGAACTGCAGGTCGACCGGGAACCGCGGCTGGAAGTCACGCTCGGCGATCAACTCGCCTTTGATCCGGAACAGTGGCGAGTCGACCGCACCGGCCTCGACGACCTGTTGCATCGCTTCGAGATCCAGCCCCTGGGCAGTGCCGAACGTCAGCGCCTCCGCGTAGGCACTCATCATATCCCCGAGCAGGAGATTGACGAACAGCTTCATCCTGGCGCCGTCACCCACGTCGCCACACCGGACGATCGGTTCGCCCATCGCGGCCAGAATCGCCTCGACGTCGTCGATAACGTCGTCGTCACCGCCGGCAAGCACCGTCAGTGTGCCCTCCTCGGCTGGACCGACCGTGCCCGAGACCGGCGCGTCGACGAACCGCGCGTTCTGTGCCTGGACAGTCTGGGCGGCCGCCTCGGTCGCTTCGGGCGTGACGGTGCTCATCTGGATGACGGTCGTCTCGGAGTCGAGGCCGATGAGCAGTCCATCCTCTCCGTCCAAGACGGCCGCCAGCGCTTCGTCGTCGGTGACCATTATGACGACGACGTCGGCCTGCTGGCCGACCGCCCGAGGCGAGTCCGCGACGTCGATACCGGCGTCGGCGAACGGCTCTGTCGGCCCGTCGCTGCGGTTATACACCAGCAAGTCGTGGCCGGCCTCTTCGAGGTTCCACGCCATCGGTGCTCCCATGGCACCCAGTCCGATGAATCCGATCGTTTGCATACACGATCGTGTACTCGGCCGACACACTTGAGTGCGGTCGTTTGCTCGTGGCCCGACGCGGGAAACGTTCATCGGGGTCGGGGACGAACGGCGAGGTATGAGCGACAACAGCTGGCGGGACGCACTCGCCGCCGAGCGGATGCGAGTCGATCGGGAGTTCGAAGAGCAGGTGCAGTCGTCGTCGTTCACGCGCCAGCAGTGGGGGCTGGTGATGACGGCTGTCGAATTCGACATCGACGGGCCGAGCGAGCCTGAGACGGCCCAGTTGGTCGCCGATACGAGCAAGCTCCCGAGCGTCATGCCCCAGATCGAACAGATGGAACAGAGTGGGGGCGGTATGGGTGCACCCGCCGGTGGCGCGGGCGGTGGTGGCGGCAGCGGCGGTGGACTGCTGGGCAAGCTCGCGAGCATCCTGCCGGGCGGGGACAGTTCCGGCGGGGGGAAACGCCAGGACGAGGCGGCATCGCTCGCCCAAGAGTACGCTGAGGCCCTCCAGGAGCGTCTGGAAAAACGCGATCGCTGGCAAGCGATCTGCGAGCAGGCCAGCGCGGAGTGAGCGGTCTCCGGCGAAGCGGTGTGCTTTTGCCCCGGCCGGGCGCTCACTCGGACATGAGCGACGACGACAGCGAGCAACTCACGTACGCGGCGGCCGGGGTGGACATCGACGCCAGCGAGGCCGCAACCAAGGCACTCATCGGTGCGGCCGGGGAGTTCGAGGGGGATTACGCCGGGCTGGTAGACATCGGCGAACAATACCTGGCGCTGGCGACCGACGGCGTCGGGACGAAGCTGCTGGTCGCGGAGGCCGTCGACGATTACTCGACGGTCGGCATCGATTGCATCGCGATGAACGCCAACGACCTGATCGCGACGGGGGTCGAGCCGGTCGCGTTCGTCGATTACCTGGCCGTCGAGACGCCCGACGAGGGGACAAGCGAGGAGATCGGTGCCGGGTTGCGTGAGGGGGCCGAACGTGCGGGGGTCGCGCTCGTCGGCGGCGAGACGGCCGTGATGCCGGACGTGATCAGGGGTCTGGACATCGCCGGGACCTGTGCCGGGCTCGCGCCGAAAGACGCCGTCTTCCCCGGCGAAGCCCAGCCGGGCGACGCGATCGTCGGGTGGCCGTCCTCGGGGATCCACTCCAACGGGCTGACGCTGGCCCGGGAGGCAGTCACGCGCGAGCACGAATACACGGATCCGTTCCCGCCGGCCCCCGAGCGGACGATCGCCGAGGAGCTGTTGACGCCGACGCGCATCTACAGCGACGTGCTCGCTCCCCTGCGCCAGCACGACGCCCACGCCGCGGCGCACGTGACTGGCGGCGGTTGGACAAACCTCACTCGAATGGGCCCCTTCCACTACGAGATCACGGATCCGTTCCAGCCCCAGCCGATCTTCGAGTTCGTCCAGCAGGAGGGCAACGTCGACAGCGAGGAGATGCACCGGACGTTCAATATGGGCACTGGATTTGTCGCTGCGCTGGCCGAAGCCGACGCCGAGACAGTCGTCGCCGACAGCGAGGACGCCCGGATCATCGGGCACGTCGACGACGGCCCCGAGCGCGTTTCGATCCGGGGCCTGGATCTCGATTGATAGTGACCGTTGTACGTCTGTGCCGCATCGGCTGTACCGCGGCGGTCGGACCTTACAGCGATCCGTACGAAATCCACGGAGCGAAGCTATAAACGACGCTAGAGGTTTATGCGGCTGGCTCCCGTAGTGATCGAATGGAGCCAACCGGCTCCGTAGTGTCACACGCGCGGGATTCCATCTCCCGCCGTTTTCCTTTGCCTGAAAATTATATAGCCGCGCCACCTACTTGGGGGCGAGTGACGGACAACACCCATCGAGAGTCAGCAGTCATCGCCAAGCGAGTCGATTCCGGCAGTGCCGACACCGCCGAGATCACCGACCTCGCCCGTTCGGCAGGCTACGACGTCGCCGGCGAACTCACCCAGACCCGGACGGAGGACCCGGCGTTTCACATCGGTGAGGGGAAAGCCGAAGAGCTGGCCGAAGTCGTCGCCCGAACGGACGCTTCCGTGGTCGTTTTCGACAACCAGCTCGGCCCGTATCAGACCTACAACCTCGGCAACAAGCTTCCCGAAGGCGTCCGGATCCTCGATCGGTTCCGGCTCATCCTGGAGATCTTCGGCCAGCGTGCCCAGACCCGCAAGGCCCAACTGCAGGTCGAACTCGCCGAACTCCGGTACGAACTCCCGCGAGCGGAAGCCAAGGCCAGTCTCGCAAAGCGCGACGAGCGCCCCGGATTCATGGGGCTTGGCGAATACGACGAGAGTCGCGAGCAGGACATCAAAAACCAGATCGCCAACATCCGTGAAGAGCTCCAGTCGATCGAAGAGACCGAACAACATCGCCGCGAGCAGCGCCGCGAATCCGGGTTCGACCTGGTGGCGCTTGCGGGCTACACCAACGCCGGCAAGTCCACACTGCTGCGCCGACTGGCGGCGGACATGGCGGTTGACGACAACGAGGACCTCCACCCCGACCTGGACCCGACCGCCGAAAGCGAGGACCGGCTGTTCACCACGCTCGGGACGACGACCCGGCAGGCCGACCTGGATCGCCGTGACGTGCTGGTGACCGACACTGTCGGGTTCATCTCGGATCTCCCGCACTGGCTGGTCGAATCGTTCAAGTCGACGCTCGATTCGGTCTACCGCGCGGATCTCGTGCTGCTGGTCATCGACGTCAGCGAGCCCGTAGAGGAGATCCGCGAGAAACTCGTCACCAGCCACGACACGCTCTACGAGCGCAACGAGGCACCCATTCTCACCGTTCTGAACAAGATCGACGCCGTCGAGGACGGGGAACTCCGCGAGAAGCGCGAGGCGCTGTCGGCGCTGGCACCGAACCCGGTGGCCGTCAGCGCCAGGGAGGGACAGAACATCGACCGGCTCCGCGAGCGGATCGACGAGGCGCTGCCGGACCTCCAGCGCGAACGGCTCGTGCTCCCGATGACCGACGACGCGATGAGTCTGGTCTCCTGGATCCACGACCACGCGAACGTCGAGGACGTCGAGTACGGCGAGCGGATCGTCGTCGACTTCGAGGCGCGACTGTCGGTCGTCGAGCGAGCGCGTGCGAAGGCGAGCGACCTCGTCGAACCGTCGGCCGAACCGACGTGACGCTAGCCCAGGACGTACCGCAGCCACGGGTTGTTCTCGACGACGGCCGTCCGTTCGAGATACTCGTCGACGCCGAGGATCCGGCCGGCCCCGAAGGCCCCGATGCCGAACAGCAGCGCGATGTACACGACGTGGCTGTCGATGAGCAGGCTGTTCTCGAGAGGGTACCCGGAGAGATAATAGAACAGCATGATGACCGAACCCCAGAAAGCGCTCCAGCGGACCGCGGCCCCGACTATTAGCGCCAGTCCGACCAGCGTCAGCCCCCACATGTTCAGCGGATTGATGAGGCCGACGTAGTTCTGCGCCATCGTTTCCCACAGACCGGGGAAGAGACTCCCTTCACGGTTGGCTGCGCCCATCAAATAACCCTGTGCGGACCAGTCCCCGGCCAGCAACTTGTCGATCCCGGCATAAAAGAAGACCCATCCCATCACCAGCCGCAGCGTCACCAGGGAGTAACCGACCCATCGCTCCGAGTACTCGAACGTCGTTTCGCGCCCGAAGATGTCCGTCTCAATCGTTCGCCTTGACATTGTGTGTCACTATCTATCTAGTCAGAGTCTATGCACTTAAACATACCCACATATAAGGGGTCTATAAATAGTTTACAAGGTCTATCCGTAGTTTATTTCCGCAATCGTTACCGGGTCGTTTTCTCCTTTTCGAGCACCTGCACGTCCGAGATCCTCGTCTCCGGGTACTGGCCGTCCGCGTCCTTTTCGGCGGCCTTGACCATGTCCCAGACGACGTTCAGTCCCGTCGTGACGCCCTCCAGGGCTTCCATCTCACAGCCCGTCTTGCCGGTGGTCTCGACGGCCACGGTCAGCGTCACCTCTGTATCGCCGACCTCGAAGTCGGTTTCGACGTTGGTGATCGGGATCTGGTGACACATCGGGATCGTCTCCCAGGTGTGTTTGACTGCCTGGATCGCCCCGATCCGCGCCGTCGCGAGGACGTCGCCCTTCTCGAGTTCACTCGCACGGATCGCCTCGACCGTCGAAGTCTCCAGGTGGATCGTTCCGCGAGCGACCGCCCGACGCTGGCTATCGGGCTTATCGCCGACGTCGACCATCTGCGCGTCGCCGGACGCGTCGGTGTGGGTCAGTTCGTCGCCGCCACGTCCGTCTGCGTCGTCACGCATCGTCGACCCCCCACATCACCGGCGGGATGGCGTCGAGCAGATCCGTCGCCACGAGACCGTATCCCTGCCGGTCGACGATTCGATCGCCCGCCGCACCGGTGACGTACGCACCGATCGCCGCCGCAGCCATCGGGTCCCGAGTCGCTGCTAGCGCGCCGACTGTTCCCGCAAGCACGTCGCCAGTTCCCCCGACAGTCATCCCCGGGTTGCCGGTTCGGTTGACGCGCGTTCGCTCGCCGTCGGAAAGTACGTCGTACCGCCCCTTGACCAGCAGCGTGACGCCGAGGTCGGACGCGAACGATTCGACCAGATCGGCGCGTTCGCGCCAGCCCTCGGCCGTCTCGCCGCCCATCGCCTGCAGTTCCCCCTGGTGGGGCGTCGCGATCAGCGACGCGTCGGTCTCGACGCCCGGGACCACTTCCAGCGCGTCGGCGTCGACTACTGCGACGCCGTCGTAGCTCCCGAGGAACTCAGCGGCGGCCACGAGCGTGTTCTCTGCGGCACCGAGGCCGGGCCCCAGGACGACGCTGTCGTGATCGACTGCCAGTTTCCGCACCGTCGCGACCGAGTCCGGGGTGAACCGATCGCCGTCGAACGGCCTCACGATCAGGTTCTCGCTGTAGCCCTGGACCTCGCTGGCCACCGACTGTGGGCAGGCGACCCGGACGAGGTCGGCACCTGCTCGCAGTGCCGCCTGTGCTGCCAGCGCCGGCGCGCCGGTGTAGGGACCGCCGCCGATCACCAGCACCTCCCCGAACGCGCCCTTGTGGCTGTCGGCCGGCCGGGAGAGCCTGGATAGGTCGCCGCGCTCGACGAACCGCTCGGCGCCCTCGGGAATCCCGATGTCGGCCACTGTGACTGGCGCGGCAAGGGCATCCAGTCCCGGTTTCGGCTTGTGGAAGGTGACGACGTGGTCGGCCTCGACGGCGTTGTCGGCCAGCGTGCCAGTCGTCCCGTCCATCCCAGAGGGGACGTCCACCGAGAGCACGGGCGTGTCGCTGTCGTTCAGCCGCGCGGCCGCCGTGGCCATCGGCTCCCGGAGCGCGCCGCTGACACCGGTTCCGAGCATCGCGTCGACGAACAGGTCGGGCTCCCCGAACTCGATCGCCGCCGAGTCCCGGACCTCGCGAGCGTCGAGTTCGCTCGCCTGCAGCGCTTCCCAGTTCTCGCGAGCGATCTCCGTCGTGATCGTCTCCGCGCGCCCGAGCAGTCGAACCCGGACGTCGTACTCTTCGAGGAACCGCGCCGCTGCGAAGGCGTCACCGCCGTTGTTCCCCCGTCCGGCGACGACGACTACTTCTCCCCCCGGGTCGACGGCCGACCGGACTGCGCGGGCGACGGCGTTGCCCGCCGATTCCATCAACTGCTTGGGTGGGACGCCGAGCGCGGCGCTGTTCCTGTCGATGACTGCCATCTGTTCGCTCGTGATGACGTCGCCGAGGCTCATACGATAGCCTTCGGCGGGACGGCGCAAAAACGGCGGGGGAAGACTGCCGGCTGTCAATACCGAATCTCGAAGCCGTCCAGCCCCGTCGGCTCCTCGTACTCGACGACGACGTCCTCGACCCGAGCCTGCGGACTCCCCTCGTGACAGAACTCGACCATCGCTTCGACAGTGTCTTTCGGCCCTTCGAAGACGGCCTCGACGCGGCCGTCGTCCAGATTCTTCACCCAGCCGTCGACGCCCTGCTCGCGGGCGGTGTCACGGGTCGTCGCCCGGAAGAACACGCCCTGGACGCGCCCGGAGATGAACACGTGTGCGCGAGTTCGCTCGCTCATATCTCAGGGTCGAACGGCCAGACACAAAACGTTCACCGAGCGAATCGCGCTCTACTGTCCGTCGGAGCCCGCCTCACAGCCCCATCGCTTCGATCTGTTCCTGATAGCGATTGCGGATCGTGACTTCGGTGACCTGTGCGACGTCGGCGACTTCCCGCTGGGTCTTCTTCTCGTTGCACAAAAGCGAGGCGGCGTAGATCGCTGCGGCGGCGTATCCTGTGGGGGATTTCCCCGAGAGCAGACCCTGCTCTGCGGTCACGTCGATGATTTCGTTGGCCTTGCTCTGGACTTCTTCGGTCAACTCCAGCGACGAGCAAAAGCGAGGGACGTATTTCTTGGGATCGACCGGTTCCATCTTCAGACCGAGTTCCTGGGAGATATACCGGTAGGTGCGGCCGATCTCTTTTTGCTCCACGCGGGACACGTCCGAGACTTCTTCCAGACTTCGCGGGATGTCCTCCTGTCGGCAGGCGGCGTACAGCGCTGAAGTGGCAACCCCTTCGATCGAGCGCCCGCGGATGAGGTCGTCGTCGAGTGCGCGCCGATAGATGACCGAGGCGACCTCCCGGACCGAGCGCGGGACGCCGAGCGCCGAGGCCATTCGATCGATCTCGCTCAGGGCGAACTGGAGGTTGCGCTCGCCGGCGTCTTTCGTCCGAATCCGCTCCTGCCAGCGGCGTAGCCGGTGCATCTGACTGCGCTTCTTCGAGGAGATAGAGCGACCGTAAGCGTCCTTGTCCTTCCAGTCGATGGTCGTCGTCAGGCCTTTGTCGTGCATCGTCTGGGTGGTCGGCGCGCCCACGCGGGATTTCTGCTGGCGCTCGCTGTGATCGAACGCCCGCCACTCGGGCCCCCGGTCGATCGTCCCCTCCTCGACGACGAGCCCGCAGTCGTCACATACCAGCTCACCCCCGTCCGCGCTCGCGACGAGCGACGTCGATCCACACTCCGGACATGTCTCACGCTCGTCTTCTTCCGCCTCCGTCGTGTCCTCGTCGGTGGCCACTCGCTCTCGCTGCCGACTGGAACGTTCCATGTCTTCCACTAGGGATGTACAGCAGTAATAAAGTTTGCCTCGCGCCGGTCGATGAAAATTCCCGATCGAGGGAACGCTTAACGGGTCTCGCGCCGTCGCCCTCGGCAATGAGCGCGACGCTGTACGCTTCGGGCCGACCGCCCACGACCGCACAGGCGGGTGTCGCCAATGCGTAGGGGCAGGGACGACCCGGATGTGGGAACGCGCGGCGACGGGGACGAACCGGACGTGAGCGACATCTTCGATAGACTCGAAGAACTGGCCGAGACGGTCGACTCGGCCGAAGAACGCCGGGAGGTCGAGGCGGTGATGGACCTCGCTTCGGAAGCGACACGTTCGGACGCCGCGTTCGGGCGCGTCATCTGGGGGTTCGATCGTGCGGACGCGTCGGAAGCGCTACTTGGGGCCCTGCTCTTCGGAATCCCGATGGCTGTGGAGGGTGGAACCCAGGAGATCGGCGCATTTCTGGCCGGTCATCCGCTGTTGCTCGCGGGGACGGGGCTGGCCGCCGTTTCGATCACCATCGGGGTGCTGTACGTCGCCGAGATCCAGGACGTCCGCGTCAAGAACCGCCTGTTCGGAATCGTTCCGTACCGACTCGTGGGTGTCCTCACCATTTCCTTCCTGCTGGCAGTCGCTATGCTGACGGGATGGGGGCGGGTCGACTGGAACGAGCCGCTCGTCGCGCTCGCGAACGTCGTCGTCGCGTTCGTTCCGATGTCGCTCGGCGCGGCCCTCGGGGACATCCTCCCGGGGAGTTGATCACGACCCCTCGGATCGTTCGAAGGAGGTGGCCAGCAACGCTCGGAACGCGTCGAGTTCACGGTCCTCGAGGCGGCCGTTCGTCGCTTCGTCGAGACGCTGGCGGAGACAGATGTCGTAGTTCCCTCGTCCGACGTGCTCGATCAGTCCCGCGGTTCGAAGCGTTCGATTGTAGGCGTAGGCGTCGGTCCGATCGCCGGTGCCGCCGGCGACGAAGTGTGCGTCAAGCGGTGTCGCCGGCCCCTGGTCGTCGTAGTACGCGAGCATCCGGCGCGCCTTGGCGTCGAGGTTCCGGATCTCCGACCGGAGCGACGATACCGCCGGCGGGGTCGGGCTATCCACAGTCGGCGCTTCGGCCTCGTCGACGGCCCCGACCGCCTCGGCGATCGCATCGTCGTCGCTGCCCTGTGGCTGGTTTGCTCGGCCGCCCTCACTCCCGGCCGTGGCGGTCGCGACACCGTCGGCTGCCGTCCCGTCAGTCTCGGCCGCCGCTCCGTCTCCGTTTGTGTCCGCCGACTCCGGCGTCTCGAACCCGAACGCCGGCATATCAGCGTCTGAAAAGTCAAATGCCGATAGATCCCCGTCGCCGTTCGATCCCGGCTGTTCGACCCCGTCGGTGGCGTCTGTGTCGGCCGTCTCCGCGCCAGCAGTTTCTACGTCACCGGGGTCGGTGTCCGCAGCGTCTCCGTCTTCACCCATTACGGCCGCGAACGCCTCCGCGGCCTCTTCGGCCTCCGCGGACGAGGTCTCCTCCCCGACACCTGTCTCCGAGTCGTCGGTCGTCGGCTCGGCGTCTGCCGGGTCTGTCTCGTCGCCAGGATCTGACGCCACTCTCTCGCTGTCTTGCTCGGACGCCGGCGGAGCCTGCCCTTCGCGTCGTTGCCGTCGGGCGCGCATCCGTTCGGCCTCCGTTCGACCGGGGCTGGCACCCTCCACCTGGTCCAGCAGCGCGTCGACGAACTGGTCGGCCATCCGGCTCAGGTCGCGGGCGTCCTGCAGCTCCGTTTCGAGTTCGGCGATCCGGGAGTTCTTCTTCTCGATCTCCTCGCGCAGTTCGGCGATCGCGTTCTCGCGCTGTCGTTCCTGCTCGCTGATCGCCTGCAACTCGGAGACGAGGTCGTCGCTGACGGATTTCAGCTCCGGGCGCTCGAAGTCGTCCAGTCCGGGCGTCGCCCCGGCGTCGAAGGTCTGCTTGCGGTGGAACTGGACCCGCCGGATCGATTCCGACCAGTCGGTCATCAGGAAGGCCTCACCGTCGCCCAGGTCCTCGACGGCGTCGGCGTACTCGCCGTCCAGGACTCGCCGGACTACCTTCGTATCGTTGTTCCAGGTCAGGCGGTGCCAGACGAGCCAGTCACACTGGGTGATGTAGTCCTTCTTGACGTCGGCGGGCCGCTGGCTGATCCCGACCATCCCGAGGCCGTGCTTGCGGCCGCGCTTGCCGATCTTGATCAGCATCTTTCCCACTTCGCCGACGCTGCCGTTCTCGGGGATCCACTCGTGGACTTCCTCGACGAGCAGCAGGAAGGGCTGTTTGAGCTTCTTGGCCTTCGCGAAGAGATGCTTCGAAACCTCCGTCAGCAGCGCCTCGGCTTCCTCGTCGTCCAGAAATGAGGAGATATCGAGGATGATCGGGACGTTCTGCTCGAGAGCGAGGTTGGCGATCTTCTCGGCGTGCTCGGTGGTGACCTGGATGTCACACTCCTCGTCGGCGCCGACGTGGAGGATCTCGTATTCCTCCTTGAGGCCGTAATACTCCCCGTCGATATCGACGATGAGGAGCCCGAAACCCGCGTCTAATAGGTTCTCAGCGACGACAGAGGCGGTGTTACTCTTACCGCTACCGCTCTTCCCAGTGACGAATCCGCGACCAGTCAGCAGTTCCACAACGGGCAACGAAACGTCGGTTCCGGGGTCGCCGGTCCCGCCGGGGCCGTCGCTCACTTCCGCGACCGTGATCGTCCGCTCGTCACTCATAGTGGTCGTATGACGGTCCTCCCCGGTGATAACTCTCAGTCAGACACCTCTCGGACATTCGACAGCCGACTGTCGGTCTCAGGGGTCGACGCTGAACGGACTCTCCGTCGCTTGCCACTCCCAGCCGGGGAGACGAGTCTGGACCCCCGCGGCGAGCGCGGCGTCAAGGTCGTCGAGACCTGCAGGATCGTCAACGCTGCCGTGGGTGTGGACGTCCGCGTAGTGAAAGGTCGCTTCCGCGAGCAGGCGACGGGGCTGTTCCCCCGCGATGGCCGCCGCCAGCTCGCGCGCGAGCAGTTCATCGACAATGAAACCCGGATAATCGCCGGTCACGTCGAGATCGCGCAGCAGACCCACGAGCGCGGCGACGTTGACTGCCCGATCGCCGTCTGCGAAGACCGCATCGATGGCGTCGTGATACGCCTCGATAGTTATCGACTCGACCGTCGTGTCGAAGGCGTCACCGAGGTCGGCACGCACCGCATTGACGATCGGAACGATCTCGGACCCGCGATCACGGGTCCACTCGTATTCGATCCGGACTGTCTCGCTGGTTAGCTCCATCGATGGGGAGGTCTTTGCGAAGGCTTTTATAATCCGAGGGGAATACGAACAGGTATAGATCGGTTTTCCGAACACTCACAGTGAGTCGTTCGGAGTGGTACACCGACAGGCAGTCCAACCGTCAGATATGACAGTCTTATCCAGCAGTGGTCACGACACGAACACTGCGGCGACCAGCCGCGGCGTGTGCGTGATCGGCCGTCTCATTCAGCCATGAGCAGAGTAGATCAGAAACTCGAAGAGATAGAGGAAACGATTCACAACGAGGTTCCGGCCGGGATTTCGATTTCGGATGTCACATTCGAGGGTCCGGAACTGGTAATCTATACCCGTGATCCAAAGCAGTTCGCCCAGGATGGGGACCTGGTGCGGCGTCTCGCATCCAAGCTCCGCAAGCGGATCACGGTCCGCCCTGACCCGGACGTACTTACGCGGCCGGAGGACGCCCGCGACCGGATCCGATCGGTCATCCCCGACGAGGCAGGCGTCACCGACCTGGACTTTCACGCCGACACTGGCGAGGTCGTCATTGAGGCCGAGAAGCCCGGCCTCGTCATCGGTCGCCACGGCACGACGATGCGCGAGATTACCCAGGAGGTCGGCTGGACGCCCGAGGTCGTTCGGACGCCGCCAATCGAGTCCTCGACAGTCGAGAACGTGCGGAACTTCCTCAAACAGGAGCGCGACGAGCGCCGGGACATCCTCGAACGGATCGGCCGCCAGATCCACCGCGAGGAGATGTCCGACGACCAGTGGGTCCGGATCACGACGCTGGGTTGTTGCCGGGAAGTCGGTCGGGCCGCGTTCATCGTCTCGACGCCCGAGACGCGGGTGCTCGTCGACTGCGGCGACAAACCGGGGGCCGAGGGGGAAGTGCCGTACCTCCAGGTGCCGGAAGCGCTGGGTGCCGGCGCGAGTTCGCTGGACGCGGTCGTGTTGACTCACGCCCACCTGGACCACTCGGCACTCATTCCACTACTGTTCAAGTACGGCTACGACGGTCCGATCTACACGACCGAGCCGACCCGCGATCTGATGGGACTGCTCACGCTGGACTACCTCGACGTTGCGGCCAAGGAGGGCCGGACACCGCCGTATGACTCGGAGATGGTTCGGGAAGCGATCAAACACACCGTCCCGATCGAGTACGGCGACGTGACCGACATCTCCCCGGACATCAAGCTCACGCTCCACAACGCCGGACACATTCTCGGCTCCTCGATCGCACACTTCCACATCGGCGACGGGCTGTACAACATCGCTTTCTCGGGAGACATCCACTACGAGGACACGCGCCTGTTCAACGGCGCGGTCAACGAGTTCCCCCGCGTCGAGACGCTCGTGCTCGAATCGACCTACGGTGGTCGAAACGACTACCAGACCGACCAGGAGGACTCCGAAGAGAAGTTGAAAGAGGTCATCAACGACACCTACGAGAAGGGCGGCAAGGTCCTGATTCCCGCCTTCGCGGTCGGTCGCTCCCAGGAGTTGATGCTCGTGCTCGAGGAAGCGATGCGGAGCGGTGATATTCCGGAGATGCCGGTCCACCTCGACGGGATGATCTGGGAGGCGACGGCGATTCACACGACCTATCCCGAGTACCTGCGGGACGACCTTCGCGACCGCATCTTCCACGACGACGAGAACCCCTTCCTGGCCGAGCAGTTCAACCACATCGACGGCGGCGAGGAAGAGCGCCAGGAGGTCACAGACGACGATCCGTCGATCATCCTCTCGACGTCCGGGATGGTCACCGGCGGTCCGATCATGTCCTGGCTCGAACACCTCGGTAGCGATCCGGATTCGAAACTCGTGTTCGTCGGCTACCAGGCACAGGGGACGCTCGGCCGGCGGATCCAGAACGGCTGGGACGAGATCCCCGTCGGCAACGACGCAGGTCGGTCGGACACGATGAAGATGCGGATGGACGTCGAGACCGTCGACGGGTTCTCCGGCCACGCCGACCGCCAGGGCCTGGAGAATTTCGTGAAGACGATGAGTCCCCGACCCGAGAAGGTCCTCTGTGTTCACGGTGACGAATCGTCGGTACAGGACCTCTCCTCGGCGCTGTACCACGAGTACAACATGCGGACGTTCGCGCCGAAGAACCTCGAAACGTTCCGATTCTTGTAACTACGCCGGTTTCGTCACGCTTCGGAGTCCGCCATCCGTCACCAACAGTTAGCGGAACCGACTTTCTTCGATCTCCAGACGAAACGATATACACTGTCCGGATTCGTTTCAGACCGCTGTACAGCGACGAACACAATATTTAATCACGTGCGACGTCAAGCCCACAGTGAGCTATGCAGGATCGGCTCCGGACCGGGATCGATGTCCTCGACCGGAAGTTGGACGGTGGCATCCCGGCCGGAAGTATCGTCGTGTTGAATGCCAATCCGGCGAGTCAGGCGGAGCTGTTTCTCTACGAGTTGACCGCGACCCGCGGGACGCTGTATCTGTCGCTGGATCGCTCGAAGCAGGCGATCCGGGACAGCCTCGAACACTCGCCGACCAACACCGGTGAGCCAACTGTCCGGCACGTCTCCGGCGAAGCACCGCTCGACAACGCCAGCAAACTCGTCAGTGCGCTCCCGGAGACCTCGAACCTCATCATCGACCCGCTGGACGTTCTGGAGGAACAGGAACCCCCCTCGCGGTTCCGGAGCTTCATGAACGACCTCCAGAATCACATCTTCAACACCGGCAGTCTCGCTGTGTTGCACTGTCTGGACGGGCGGTCGGTCCCGCCGCTTCGGGACACGACCGAGCACTTCGCGGACGTCATCTTCCAGATGGACACGACGATCGAGGGCGACGAGGTCGAAAACCAGCTGTCGATTCCCAAGTTCCGCGGCGGGCGCGCGCCGACGAACGTCATCAAGCTCAACCTCGTCGAAGAGGTCAGCATCGACACCAGCCGGGACATCGCCTAGCCACTTTTTACTTCGTCGGGTCTCGCACTCGCGCCATTCGGCGCGAGGCGGACCACTCCTCGTAAAAACTTGGGGAAAAAGGCCGCTCGCGCTCGGTCGAGCGCTCGCGGTGAAACGCGCCGAAGGCGCGTATGCTACTTCCCGACCGCCCCCAACCGCACAGCAGTCCTGATCCATCTGAGTGAGTATCTCTCAGGGCTTTCGACCGCTGAGATGCGCGACGCCGCTGAGAAGTCGCGATTCGAACTGTAGCTGTCGACCGTAGCATACGCCGAACGAAATGAGGCGTTTCACCGGACGCGACCAACGGGAGCGTCCGGCCTTTTTGGATCGCTAAAGTTTAGTCTTCGAGCTCGTCGACGATCTCGTCGGCGTCGACGTCGGCGTCTTCGAGATCCATGTCTTCGACGGCTTCTTCGAGGTCAACATCGACGTCACCGCCGGCGCCGCCCATCATGCCGCCCATGCCGCCCATCATGCCGCCACCGCCGATCTCCTCCTGGACGATGATCCGATCGACGCCGAGCTGCTGGGTGAGTTCCTGGGCGATCTGCTGTTTGCCCATCATCCACTGCTGGTTCATCGTCAGCTGGGGCGTCGCTTCGATGTACAGCGTCTCCTCCTCGACTTCGACGGTCTCGGTCTCGGGCTCGGCCTCTTCGTCCGCTTCCTCGTCGGGCTCGACGAGCTGCTCTTCCTCGACGGTCTCGGTCTCGAACCAGACCTCCAGTTCCATATCGAGGAACATCTGGATGAGACCCTGGGCCTTCTCCTCGCGGTCGTCGATCTCTCGGAGGACCTCGTAGTTGTACTCGATATCCTCACCCGCAAGGGGGTGGTTGAAATCGACGCGCGCGCGACCGCCGATGATCGTCTCGACGTGACCGTGCTCGCCGTCGATATCGATGTGTGCGCCGGGGTAGCGGTCGTCTTCGGGGATCTTGTTGGCGCTGACGGTTCGAACCTCGTCTTCGTCGTACTCGCCGAAGGCCTCGGACGCGGGGACTGTGACAGAGCCGCTATCGCCGACCTCCTTGCCGAGGATGTCGTCTTCGACAGTCTCGAAGATGTGGCCCTGGCCGAGGACGATCGTCCGCGGACCGAACTCCTGCTCTTCGCCGACGCCCTCTTCTTCGGCGACTTCCGGGTCGGTCGTGTCGACGAGCTGGTCGCCCTCGACCGTCCAGGCAGTGTAGTCCAGCTCGATGAAGTCGCCGTTCTGGAGTCCCTCAGTTTCTTCGTCGGCCGTCTCTTCTTCGGTGTCGGCCTCCTCGGCCTCGGAATCGTTACTCATAGTATCTCTGTCCGTCGTTGCACTCTTAAGGACAACGTTTCCGTTCGGAGCGGACGACTTTAGTCCGATGGCAGCGATTTCGCGGATATGTACGAGGTTGAGTTGAAGCTCCGCGCCGATCACGATCGGGTGCGCGAACGTCTCGAAGCGCTAGCTGCCGAGCGCGTCCAGAGTCTCACACAGGCGGATACCTACTACGACGCGCCGCATCGGGACTTCGCGGCGACCGACGAGGCCGTCCGGGTTCGCGAGGAGACCCGGGACGGCGACAGGGTGACCCGGATCACGTACAAAGGCCCCAAGATCGAGGCCGAGTCGAAGACCCGCGAGGAACTGGAGACGACGGTCGGCGACGGCGAGACGGTCAGGGAACTTCTCGAGTCGCTGGGGTTCGAACCCGTCGCGACCGTCCGCAAGGACCGCGAGTACTTCACCGTCTCCGGGCTCACCGTCACGCTCGATACCGTCGAGGACGTCGGCGAGTTCGTCGAGGTCGAAACCGACGTCGAGACCGCGGACGGGGTCGAGCCCGCTCGCGAGGCGGCCGTCGAGCTGCTCGTCGATCTCGGGCTGGATCTCGACAACCAGCTGCGGACCTCGTATCTCGAACTCCTGCTCGCGGACGACACGCCGGAGGATACCCAGGAGTAATCACACTCTCTCGAAAAGTTTCCGTAAGTTATAGAGCCACGGGTGGCCAAACCCGGGTAATGAGTCAGCGGAACATCCGGGTCCAGCCGACCGAAGACAGAGCAGTCGAAGAGCAGGACGTAGAGATCGTCGAGCGAAAGGGGATCGGTCACCCCGACTCGATCTGTGACGGCGTCGCCGAGAGCGTCTCACGCGCGCTCGCCCAGGAGTATCTCGACCGCTACGGGACGGTGCTGCACTACAATACTGACGAGACGCAACTGGTCGCGGGGACGGCCGCGCCGGCTTTCGGCGGCGGCGAAGTGCTCGATCCCATCTATCTGCTCGTCGTCGGGCGCGCGACGAAGACCTACGACGGACAGCGCTTCCCCGCCGAGTCGATCGCGCTGGAAGCCGCTCGGGACTACCTCGATGAGACGTTCCCGGACCTGGACGTCGGAACGGACGTGATCGTCGACGTCAAACTCGGGGAAGGTAGCGGGGATCTCCAGGAAGTCTTCGGTGAGGACGGCACGGTTCCGATGGCCAACGACACCTCCTATGGCGTCGGTCACGCACCACTGACCGAGACCGAGCAAATCGTCCTGAATACTGAACGGCAGCTCAACGGCCCCTACAGCGACGACAACCCGGCGGTCGGACAGGATGTCAAGGTGATGGGCAAACGCGAGGGCGATCACATCGACGTCACTGTCGCCGTCGCGGTCATCGACGACTACGTGGACAATATGAGCGAGTACCGCGAGACGATCGAGGGCGTTCGCGAGTACGTCTCCGATCTCGCGGGTGAGTACACTGACCGGTCGGTCGAGGTTCACGTCAACACCGCCGACAACTACGACGAGGGTGCGATCTACCTCACGACCACCGGGACGAGCGCCGAGCAGGGCGACGACGGGTCGGTCGGTCGTGGCAACCGTGCGAACGGCCTTATCACGCCGAACCGCCCGATGAGCATGGAGGCGACCTCCGGAAAGAACCCGGTCAACCACATCGGAAAGATCTACAACCTCCTCTCGACGAAGATTGCCCAGTCGGTCGCCGAACAGGTCGAAGGAATTCAAGAGGTCCAGATCCGCCTGCTCAGCCAGATCGGCCAGCCGATCGACAAACCCCACGTCGCCGACGCGCAACTGGTCACTAACGACGGCGTCTCCGTGGCTGACGTCGAGTCCGAGGTCCAGGCGACGATCGACGACGAACTCGCCAACATCACTGAGGTCACCGAAGCCGTCATCGAGGGCGACATCTCGACGTTCTGATCGTCCGTATTCCTCCTGATCACCCCGTCTCGCCCCGAGGTCGAAGGCTGTTTATTTGCCAGTGGAGTACCCGCGGGTATGTACCCGCCGGCTGCCGGGACCGTCCTCGTCCGCCACGGCGAACTCGGCGTCAAGAGCGACCAGGTCCGCATCAAGATGGAGCGTCAGCTCCAGGGCCATATCGACGCCCTGCTCGAGGATCGATCGATCCCCGGGACGGTCCGAACCGAGCGCAACCGGCTCTACGTCCGGACCGATCCCGAGCATATCGAGGACGCCACCGAGGCGGCGACCGATGCCTTCGGCGTCGTCTCGGCGAGCACGGCGGTCCGCGTCGAACCTGAACTGGACGCGATCCTGGCGGCGATGAAACGGGCGACCGAGCGGTGCTACGACGGCGGCGCGTTCGCGGTTCGCGCTCGCCGTGCCGGTTCGTCGGACGCCCACCCGTTCTCCAGTACCGATCTCGAACAGGAGGGGGGTGCGGCCGTCGGCGAGACGATCGAGTCGCTGGGCGCGGAGCCGACCGTCGACCTCGACGATCCCGACTTCACTGTCTTCGTCGAGTGTCGCCCCGAGAAGGCGTTCGTCTTTCTGGAGAAGCGCGAGGGCCCGGGCGGGCTCCCGCTGGGAAGTCAGCGCCCGCTCGTCGCCCTGCTCAGTGGGGGTCACGATTCGCCTGTCGCGGCCTGGGAGGCGATGCGCCGCGGGAGTCCGATTGTCCCCCTGTACGTCGACCTCGGCGAGTTCGGCGGCACGGACCACCGGGCGCGTGCCGTCGCGACTGCCGATCGGCTCGCCGAGCTGGCTCCCCAGTACGACATGCGCCTTCGCGTGGCTCCCGCAGGCAATCTCGTCGCCGATCTGCTGGCGGCGGTCGATGCGACGCGGATGCTCTCGCTCCGCCGGGCGATGCTCGCGATGGCCGACGCAGTCGCCGACGACCACGACGCTGTCGGGATCGTCACCGGCGAGTCGATCGGACAGAAATCCAGCCAGACGACTGCGAACCTCGCTGTCACTGACCGCGCGACGGACCTGCCGGTGCATCGACCGCTGGTGACGACCGACAAGACCGACATCTTGGAGCGGGCGCGAGACCTGGGCACCTACGAGGACACCTCGATCCCGGCCGGTTGCAACCGGGTCGCACCCGAGTACCCCGAGACGAACGCGACCCTCGAGGCTGTCGAGGCCGCCGAACCAGCGGATCTGTTCGAGCGGGTGAGGGCGATCGCCGACGATCGGACAATCGTGGAATGATCACAATCTGAAGTGACGCGTGCGGTTCGCGAGACGGCGAGCGAAATCGCTTTCCCGCAGGGCGGCCTGAATCGAGACGATGACGCGGGTCTGCCTGCTCGGCGAGGAGGACGTCAACCTCGAATACGAACTACTCAGCCGCGAGACCTCCCGCAACGCGTTGGCGACCTACGATCTCCGGGAACCGTACGACAACGCTGTCGCGCTCGAAACCGTGAGCCTCGGGGCAGCGGTCGCACTGTTGAACGATCTCAACTGGTATCTCGTCCGGTTCGTCGAGGACGTACTCGTGCTGGAACCGAGCGTCTCCGACTCGGAGTGGCTCTCTCGCGAGGCGGCGACTGCCGTTCGCGACGACGAACTCGCACCCGGGGAGACCGATCGCTTCCTGAAGATCTACGGCGTCGTCGAACCAGCCAGCGGTCCGACCGACGATCAGTCAGACCCGGCCGAAGGGGAACCGGACATCGAGACCGAGCAGGATCGCCCGCCCCGACTGGTCGAACCGATGTTCGTCACGCGAACCGGCCCCGACCTGCCCGAGTACGACCTGCGAGACGTCGAGGAGACGGTCGTCGTCCGCGTCACCGAGACCGAGTTCGGCGCGTGATCGCCGTCGAATCGAGCCCCCGGTGCTTCGTTGCCGATTATCGGTGCCACTCGTCGATCCGTTCGACGCCTTCGATCGAGAGGATCAGCTCCGGTCCGAAGGCACTCGCCGGCGTCTGGTAGCCGGCCGGCGCGTCGCCCGCGAGCACGCGTTCGACTACCTCGAGGGCCGAGAACTTCGTCGTCCGGTAGACGTTCGGCGTCCGCAACCGCGACACCCGCATCGTGTCCCCATTGCTGACTTCCCCCCACAGCGTCGCCGTCGTCTCGGCCCGCGTCTCGGCGTCGGGTCCCTCGATCAGTCGATCGACAAGTTTCGCGAGCAACGTCTGCACCGGGCCGAGCGCGAGAATGAGATCGAGATAGCGCTGGTAGCGCAGCCAGCGCGTCGCGCCCGGCGGGACCGCGAGGTAGCACTCGATGTTCGGGACACCGGTCGTGTAATACGCCGTCGAGACGTCCCCGAGCGGAACCGTCATCGCTGGCACCGGGCCGTCACCGAAGTCGATCTCGCGCGTCTCCCAGGCGATCGAGACGGGTTCGAGACCACCGTCCCGACGGACGAGGGCGTCCTCGCCGAGCCCCGCGATGGCGGTTTTCAGCGTTCCGGGCGAGAACCCACCCGCGGGCTGGTACCCGATCGCGAGCGATTCGGCCTCGGGTAGTCGTTCGACCAGGTGTGCAGCCAGACAGTCCGAGGGGACGACGTCGAACCCGACGCCGGGGAGCAGTGTCAGATCCGCCCGTCGGGCACGGTCGTCGTTTTCCCGGATCGACTCGAACACCTCGATCTCGCCGGTGACGTCGAGATAGTGGGTGTCGCTGTCGAGACAGGCCGCCACGAGTGGCTCGTGGGTGTCGACGAACGGCCCGGCGCAGTTGAGCACGAGATCGACGTCGTCGAGGTGCCCCTCGAGTCCCGGATCAGCCAGCGAGAACACCCGCGACTCGCAATCGAGATCGGCGGCAAGCCTGTCGACCTTCTCCCGGTTCCGCCCGGCGAGGATCGGATCGAGGCCCCGGTCGACGGCTTCGCGAGCGATCAGTTCGCCGGTGTACCCGTACGCTCCATAGAGGAGCCAGCGATCGGATGTCACAGCTGTTTGCTGTCAGTGCTGACAAATAAGTGTACGCACGGCAGACCGCCAGTATCGGTCATTCGATCGTGAACGCCGGTTCGCTGATCGACTCGCTCTTGCACTCGGGGCACCTGCTCGGCCGGTTGATCAGGTCGTCGAATTCCTCGAAGCCACAGTCCTGGCAGATCGGTGGCGAAACCAGCAACTGCTCGTCGGCCGACTCCAGCGACTGGGCGACGTGCTCGACGTGATCGAGCGCGACGCTCGTTCGAATATCGAACTCGTTTGCCAGCGCATCCGCCTCCATCGGCGTCTCGCGCAATCGATCGGCGATCCGCTCTCGTGTCGTCCGGCTCGCCTCGCGCATACCTTGTGTTCACAATGGACGAACATATGCGTTGTCCACCGGCCCTGCGAGACCAAAACGACTTACATCCGGCCGGAAGAGAGAACGGGTATGCACGCTGTCGTACTCGCTGGTGGCTATGCGACGCGACTGTGGCCGGTGACGAAGAACCGACCGAAAATGTTTCTCCCGGTCGGTGAGACGACGGTCATCGATCGCGTTCTCGCGGACCTCGAATCCGACGACCGGGTCGAGGACGTCTACGTCTCGACGAACGAACGGTTCGCCGACGATTTCGAGACACACTTGCGCGAGTCCGACTTCGAGAAGCCACAGCTCTCGATCGAGGAGACGACCGCCGAAGACGAAAAGTTCGGCGTCGTCGGCGCGCTCGCACAACTGGTTGAGCGGGAAGGTCTCGGAGACACGGACCTCCTGGTCGTCGCCGGAGACAACCTCATCAGCTTCGGGATCGACGAGTTCATCGACGCCTTCGAGGACCACGGCGCGACGACGATCGCCGCCTACGACGTCGGGAGCCACGAAAAGGCAACTGAATACGGGGTCGTCGAACTCGACGACGACCGCGTCGTCGACTTCCAGGAGAAGCCCGACGACCCGACGAGTACGCTTGTTTCGATCGCCTGCTACGCGTTCCCCGCCGAAGACATCCGCTTCGAGGAGTACCTCGCAGCGGGCAACAACCCGGACGAACCCGGCTGGTTCGTCCAGTGGCTCGTCGACAACGACGAGGTCTGGGCCTATTCCTTCGAGGAGGCCTGGTTCGACATCGGGACGCCGGAGAGCTACCTCGAGGCCGTCGCCTGGGAACTCGACGGCGAGAGCCGGGTCGCCGACAGCGCGACGATCGAGAACGCCGAGATCGGCGCGAACGTCCACGTCGGCGAGGGTGCGCAGATCGCCGATTCGACGCTTGAGCGCTCGGTCGTGTTCCCCGAGACGACCATCCGCGACTGTGAACTCCGCGATTCGATCATCGATCGGGACACGCACCTCGAAAATCTCGACCTCAGCGGTGCGCTCATCGGCGCTCACACCACGATCGCCAACGGCGAGTAAACTCGGCTGTAGACCGCCGCCTGCCCGTACTTTCACTTTCACTCCGGGGATGGCTCGCTTTCAGTACCCCTCGGCACCTAGCTGTTGGTATGCTGAACGAACTCACCAGCACGTGCGAACACTGCGATCGGGCACTCGACGACGACCACTGTATGATGGTCTTCGAGACCGACGAGGGTCAACGCCGGGCCTACGAGTGTGACTGTGGCGCGGTGACGATCACGGTCCACCGATAACGTCGGTGTCGATTGCGGTCTCGTCCTCTATTTTTGCGATTGCCCACGAGGAAACTGTCGCTCGACCGAGCAAGGTTTAGGCCGGGGACCACCTACACGGAGTATGTCCGACGGAGCGTGGGTGAGCCTCTTCTCGGGCGGCAAAGACTCCTCGTGGGCCCTCTACCGGGCCCTGGAAGCCGGCCATCCGATCGAGCGACTGGTGACGGTCCATCCGGACGGCGATTCGTACATGTATCACGTCCCGGCGACGGAACTGGCCGGACTGGCCGCCGAGAGCATCGGTGTCGAGTTGGTAACCGTCGAACCGGCTGATTTCGAGACCGAGGACGTCGTCGACGCCGGCGACCAGGGCGACGCCGAACTCCGACCCCTGGAGGCGGAACTGAACGCACTGGACGAGCGCCTCGATGGTGGCATCACCGGCGTCACCGCAGGTGCCGTCCAGAGCGAGTATCAAACCAGCCGGATCCAGGCGATGTGCGACCGACTTGGGGCCGAACTGTTCGCCCCGCTCTGGCAGGAAGACCCGCAAGCGCTGGCCGAATCGATGCTGGATGCGGGGTTCGAGATCCGGATCATCAAGGTCGCCGCGTACGGGCTGGACGAATCGTGGCTCGGCCGTCGGCTTGACAGCGACGCATTGGCCGACCTCCAGGCTCTCAACGAGGAGTACGGTGTACACATCCTCGGCGAAGGCGGGGAGTTCGAGACGATCGTGACCGACGGCCCGCACATGGATCGGCGGATCGAACTCGAATACGATACCGAGTGGGACGGGACGCGCGGGTCCGTCCGGATCACGGACGCCTGGCTGGAGTGACTCTGTCTCCGAAGACAGTGATGCGAGATGGCTATTGACAGCTAGGCAACTCGACCGAGCACCGCGAGGTCGAGGCTTTTTGGCCCAGCTTTTTCGAGGAGTGGTTCCCGGAGGGCCGCAGGCCCGAGGAAACCCGACGAGAAAAAGGTGGACGACGCCGAGTGGGACGGGACGCGCGGGACTGTCCGGATCACGGACGCCTGGCTGGAGTGATTCCGATCAACGGATTGATTCAAATAATAACTCTGAAGATAGGTCGCCAGTGGTCGTCGTCTTAGACTCCTTCAACGACGTTTAGAAACTTAATGGGTCGGGGCGGATTTGAACCGCCGACTTCCTCCGTGTGAAGGAGGTATCATAACCGAACTAGATCACCGACCCGCGCACTACGTGCTACCGGAGTGGCTGACTTAAGAATTGCTTTTCGTTATACGGCCGGATACCGAGCCCCACTTCCCCAGCTGATCCCGGTAGTAGCTGCCTGACGTCCGGAGGCTGCATCACAGTCCGAATTGGCTGCGACCATCACAACAGGACCGGGTCGATCAGTACGTGGGATGCTCCTCGCGGTTCCCTTCACGCTTGTTGATGACCCGTGCGAGCGTAAACAGGAGGTCCGACAGCCGGTTGAGATAGACGACTGCGTCCTCGTTGACCTCGGACTGTGACCCAGCGAGGTCGACTGTCCGACGTTCCGCGCGTCGACAGACCGCTCGTGCGTGATGCAGCTTCGAACCGGGATCGGATCCGCTTGGCAGCACGAACTGCTCCAGTGGCTCCAGTTCCGCGTCGAACTCGTCGATCCACGCCTCGACCTGGTCGACGTGCGCCCCGGTGACGACGGGGTCGTCGTCGGACGGTTCCGGCGTCGCGAGGTCGGCCTGCAGCACGTGCAGCTGGTTCTGGATTTCGCGCAAACAGTTCTCGAGATCGTCGTAGTGGACCGGCCTGACCACACCGACCAGAGCATTCACCTCGTCGACAGTACCGTAGGCTTCGATCCGAGGGCTTGCCTTCGACACCTGGGACATGTCGCGCAGGTCCGTGAGTCCGTCGTCGCCGCGTCCGGTGTATATCTTCATGCACAGCCGTTCGAGCGGGACGGGTATAAAAGGCCAGCCTGTCGGCTGACGCTAGATGTCTCCGCCAGTTGCACTCCCGGGTTCGCTGTCGGTTGGCGCTACCGCTGTAGAACGCTCTTTTTCCCTGATCGAGCGAGCGTTTAAGCCGCTCAAGATAATATTTGGAAATGCATATATGGCACAGAACCGATCATGTCCGTCGTGTGGCGAAAACGAGTCGTTCACACAGGTCGCGACGACGACCCTCAACCTGGGCGAGAAGACGAAGTGGCGGTGTGACGTCTGTGGCTATCGGTCCATCCGGATCGGATCCGTCGTCGACACGGCCGAGGCGTGACCGGCGATAGTCAAAGTACAAGTTCGTGACTCCCGTAGCTGTCAGTAATGGCCGGAACGATCACTGTCTTACTTGTCGACGAGGATTCGGATGTCCTCGAACTGACTAAGACCTTCCTTGAGCGCGAAGACGATGCGATCGAAGTTACGACTGAAACGAGCGCACCCGATGCACTCGATCGACTCGAATCCGATTCGTTCGACTGTGTCGTCAGCGACTACTCGATGCCATCGATGTCCGGCATCGAGTTTCTCCGAACGGTCCGTGAACGCGAGCCGGGGCTTCCCTTTTTCTTTTTCACTGGCAAGAACCGGGCGGAGATCCAAACCGAGGCCGGCGACGTCGAAGTCACTGGCTACGTCCAGAAGGGAACGGGGACGGATCGATACGCCGATCTCGCCGAAGGGATCCGCGTCGCAGTCGGGTCCGCATAGAACCGCTGTTGTTTCGACACGCCCACTGGCGCGTCCAACAGAGACGACCGTGATGATTTCCAGGCCGTGATAATCGGGGCGAGTATAAAAGACCGGTCGGGACCTAGCTGCCTGTAGGGACTCTCACGATCCGCGATAGCGGGAGGACATCGCGATCGTGGGCCAGCCAACAGAGGCGATATCAATGTGTCTAGGTATACCGGGTCAGATCACGGAGATCGACGGCGCAGAAGCCACCGCGGAGTTCTGGGACGTCGAGAAGACAGTGCGGATAGACATCGTCGACGAGGATGTCGAGGTGGGGGATTACATCCTCAACCACGCGGGATTCGCGATCCGGAAGATCCCCGAAGACGAGGTGGAGGAGACCATGGAAATCTACGAGTCGTTCCTCGAGGGCGACGAGGACGAAGCGCTGGAGGAGATCGGCGGCGAGCCGGACGAGCAGTTGGGAATCGGTGGTGATTAGATGGCCGTCGATACGGGCAACCAGGACCTGCAGTTCCGCGATCCCGAGAAGGCCGAGCAGTTGACCGACAAACTGGAGTCGCTGATGGATGACATCGGCGAACCGGTGACGATCATGCACGTCTGCGGGAGCCACGAGCAGGCCATCGCCAAGTACGGCCTGCGAAGCCTCCTGCCGGACGGGCTCACCATCCGGATGGGGCCGGGCTGTCCGGTCTGCGTGACCGACATGCCCGAGGTCGACGAGGCCGTCACGCTCGCCGAGGACGGCAAGATCGTCGCGACCTACGGGGATATGCTCCGTGTGCCCGGCACCGAGCAGAGCCTCGACGACGCCAAGGCCGACGGGGCAGACGTTCGCGTCGTCTACTCGGCCAGCGAGGCCGCCGAGATCGCCGAAGAGGAGGACAGAGAGGTCGTCTTCTTCGCGACGGGCTTCGAGACGACCGCGGCCCCGACCGCGGCGGTCCTGGCCGACGATCCGCCCGAGAACTTCTCGGTGCTGTCGGCCCACAAGTACGTCCCGCCGGCGATGGAGATCGTCGCGGAACTGCCGGACACGGACGTCGACGGGTTCCTGGCGGCGGGCCACGCCGCGACGATCACCGGCTACGGGCTGTTCGAGGAGTTCGTAGAGGAGTACGAGACGCCGGCCGTCGTCGGCGGATTCGAGCCGATTGACATCCTGTTCGGGCTGGCGCGTCTGCTGGAGTTCATCCGCGACGACGAACCGGGACTGGCGAACGCCTACCAGCGGTGTGTCACCGAGGAGGGCAACGTCCCGGCGAAGGAGTTGATGTGGGACGTCTTCGAGACGACCACCGGCGAGTGGCGCGGGATCGCCGAGGTCCCCGACGCGGATCTGATCCTCAGCGAGGAGTACAGCGAATACGACGCCCGCGAGCGATTCGAGATCGAGCCGGACGTCGGCGGGGCGGATCCGCTGACCGAGGACTGCATCTGTGGGGACATCATGGCCGGCACGGCCGACCCCGACGAGTGTCCACTGTTCGGCGAGGAGTGTACGCCCCAGAATCCCGTCGGAGCGTGTATGGTCTCGAGCGAGGGACCCTGCAAAATCTGGCTCGAATACGGCGGCCAACCGGACATCTAAATCATGAGCGATACAGACGAGGAAGTCATCACTGAAGCCCACGGCGCTGGTGGTGGGCAGATGCGCGAACTGATCGAAGAACTGGCTGTCTCACGGTTCGAGGACGGGACCGCTGACGTCCCGCTGGCGGCTCTTGACGACGGGTCGGTCCAGCGGCTGGCGAACGGCGGCGGCTCGCTGGTCGTGACGACCGACAGCCACGTCGTCAAGCCGCAGTTCTTCCGTGGGGGCGACATCGGTCGACTGGCCGTCTCCGGGACGGTCAACGATCTGGCGATGATGGGTGCGACGGAGCCGGTCGCGCTGACCTGCTCGTTGATTGTCGAGGCCGGGACGCCGGTCGAGACCGTCGAGCGAGTCATGGAGTCGATGGGCGAGACCAGCGAGGAGGCCGGCGCGCCGATCACGACCGGCGACACGAAGGTGATGGGCAGCGGCGACATCGACACGATCGCGATCAACACAACCGGCGTCGGGGTCGTCCCGCAGGGCAGTCACGTGCCGGACGCCGGCCTCTCGACGGGCGACAAACTGATTGTGACCGGCACGATCGGCGACCACGGCATCTCGCTGCTCTCCGAGCGCGAGGGCTTCGACTTCGAAGGCGATCTGGAGAGCGATGTCGCGCCCGTCAACGACCTTGTGGCGACCGCCATGGATGCAGGCGAGGTGACGGCGATGAAAGATCCCACGCGCGGAGGGCTGGCGACCTCGCTCAACGAGATGGCCAGCAAGGCCGAGGTCGGTATCGAGATCGACGAGACGGCGATCCCGATCTCGGGCGCGGTCGCCTCAGCGGGCGAGGTGCTGGGGATCGAGCCGCTGAACGTCGCCAACGAGGGGAAAGTCGTTATGGGTGTCGAGAGCGACGACGCCGACGCGGTGCTGGCGGCCATCCAGGCTCACCCGCAGGGCGAAGACGCCGCCATCGTCGGCGAAGTCGTCGCGGATCACGCCGGCCGAGTTATCCTCGACACCGGCTTCGGGAACCGGTATCTGAGCGAACCCGAGGGCGAACAACTCCCGCGGATCTGTTGACATGCACGAGTTCTCTATCGCCTCGCAAATACTCGATACCGCCCGCGAACACGCGGCGGAAAACGACGCTGTTCGCGTGACCCACCTCGAAATCGAAGTCGGGGAGGCCAGCCACGTCAATTCGAAGCAGCTGGAGACGTGTATGGACGCGGCCAAGACCGACACGATCGCCGCGGATGCGACGGTCGTCGTCGAGACGGCCACACCGCACGCCGAGTGTGCGTGCGGGTGGAGCGGCGAGCCCGACGTCGCGGAGAACGCGCTGGTGTACGCGCCGGATCTGACCTGCCCCGAGTGTGGCGAGCGGATCGAACTCGCTGGCGGCGACAGCTGTCGGCTGATGAGTCTGACCGTCTCCGACGAGGAACCGACTGCGGACAGTACACCCACTGAGACAGCATGACCTACAACTATTTCCACGGCAATCCACTACAGGACGGAATCGAGCGTGTCGTCGACAGACTGGTCGGGTCCGGTCCGAGCGTGCCGATCGGGCCGCTTCGGGCCCATCGGTTCGGACACGATGATCACGACCACGGCGGCGACGACGCCGAGGCAGACATCCTCGCACAGTTCGCCGAGCAGGCTGAGGACCTCCACGAGCGGGTCGTCCACGAGCACGGACTGTTCGTCGCGGAATTCCTCGGTGCGACTGGTGCGGGCAAGACTCGCCTGATCGAGCGTCTGATCGAACGGGCACCCGAAGACGAGACGATCGGCGTCATCGTCGGCGACGTGGCCGGCGAGGACGATGCGACTCGCTTCCGCGAGCGCGGGGCACAGGTCGCAAACGTCAACACTGGTAAGGAGTGCCATCTCGATCCGGAGTTCGTCGAACGCGGGCTCTCGGAACTGAACCTCGAGGCGCTCGATACGCTGTACATCGAGAACGTCGGCAATATGGTCTGTCCGGCGGACTTCCCGCTGGGCGCGCAGGCCCGCGTGCTGGTTGTCTCGACGACGGAAGGGGATGACGTCGTGCGCAAGCATCCACTGCTCTTCCAGGCCTGTGACGCGACAGTGATCAACAAGACCGACATCGCCGATGCGGTCGGCTCGGACCTGGATCTGATGGAATCGGATGTCGGCGATATCGCTCCCGAGATGCCAGTGTTCCGGACCGACGCCGAACACGGCGACGGCGTCAGTGACCTGCTCGCATTCCTAGACGAGCGTGGGCACGCACACGCTCACGATCACGACACCTACGTCTCGAAGACGGGCAGTCAGGGACACGCCAGTGACGGCGGTCACGCTCACGAGCACGGAGAGCACACCACTCACGATTGAAGGCCGTCATCTCCCGGGCTACGAGACTCAGCGCAGACGTACGATAACTCATATCATCGGCCTATCGATGATTGCCTCGATTCGCGGAATATCCAGCCGGCTGCTCAATCCGCCGGTTGCTCGGTCCGGCGGGATCTGTCGACGTCAAGCGGGTTCGTCGTGGACGTTGCGGTAACGAGTCGCAGGAACTGTCCGGTGTTCGTGAGGATCTTGTTCTCCGCTTTCCGGAGGTGTTCCTCGTAGGTCGATCGGGCGACGGACGTCCGCTCGGCCAACTCGCGCAGGGACGTCTTCCGGGGTTGCTCGTAGTACCCGCTTTCCAGTGCGAGCCGAAGCGCTGCCATCTGTCGCTCGGTTACGTCCTCGAACAGCTGATCGACCGGGGCCAGCATACTGTGGGGGATCTGCTGTGTCGTCATCGCGGTCTTCGAAAGGACTTCGACGTCCCGATCGGCTTCCAGATCCTGCAGGAGCGCCTGGAGATCGCGCTCGTCGAACCCGATCGCCGTGTAGTGTTCCCAACCCTGGCGATGGACCGTCGGCGGCTGGTACAGACAGTTGTACTCCTCGAAGCGCTCGACGATGGAGTCTTCCAGCGAACAGAGACAGGCCTGGGTGACGACGTGCAGGCCGGACTCGTCGACCGATTCGTGGAGCACCGTCCCAAGGCTGTCGATTCGGTCAAGCAACTCCTCGGCCGGCGCGTGCGGCGACGTGAGTTCGATCACCTGGCAGTCGTTCAGGTACCATTCACGGATCGTAAGGTCAGGGTATTCCTCCGAGAGTTCTCGATACGGACATTCGTGTCTGACCCGGAACGACGCCTCGTACAGGCTCATATAGCTATATTCGAGTGGGCAAAATTAATAGTGCCGGTCATAGCCGGCAGCATACATATCCATATTCTGCTCATACGGGTACACACCGATGTCGGAGATACGTCCCGAAGCACTCAGTGAACGCCTACAGACCGACGCGGACGACCTCCTCGTGGTCGATGTCCGCCACGAGGAAAACTACGACAACTGGCACATCCCCGGTAGCGTCAACGTGGACGTGTACGACGAACTGACCGAGGATCCCGACGGGGCCAGAGACGCGTTCGCCGACCTCCCCGAACACAAAGAGATCGTAACAGTTTGCGCTGCGGGCGTCGTGGCAGAGACTGCGACCGACGTCTTCCTGGAGATGGGGCGCGACGCGAAGACGCTCGCGGACGGCATGAACGGCTGGAGCCGGGTTCACCGGCACGCCCCGGTTCCGGTCGACCTCGATGGCACGCTCGTGCAGGTGGCACGACCGGGGAAAGGATGCCTCTCGCACGTCCTCGTCTCGGACGGCGAAGCCGCCGTCTTCGATCCGTCGCACCATCTCGGAGAGTACGAGGCGATCCTCACCGACCACGACGCCGACCTCGTCGGCGTCTTCGACACGCACGCCCACGCCGATCACGTCTCGGGCGCCGCCGACCTCGCCGACCGTCACGGCGTCCCCTATTATCTCCACCCCGAGGACGCAATCGCGATCGACGCGACACCCATCCAAGACGAACAGACCGTGACGGTTGGGCAGGTGGGCGTCGAAGTCGTCCACACGCCGGGCCATAGCGAGGGCAGCGTCTCGTTCGATCTCGACGGGCAGGCGCTACTCACCGGTGACACGCTCTTCCACGACAGCGTCGGCCGCGTCGAACTGGGTGTCGAAGCCGGCATCGAGGAATCCGACGTCGAGGAAAACGCCGCGACGCTCTACGAGAGCCTCCGGCAGTTGCTGGATCGCTCGTCCGATGCGCTGGTGTTGCCGGCACACGATCCCGGATCGCCCGAGCCGCCGGTGACCGCGACCCTCACCGAGGTCAGAGAACGGAACGCGGATCTCGATCGCAACCGCAAAGCGTTCGTCCGCGATCTCGCTACAGACATTCCCGATCATCCCCCGAACTTCGAGCGCGTCAAACGGACGAACGTGGGCCGGGAGTCCGTGCCGGCCGAGGACCTGGCCGAACTGGAGCTGGGGCCGAACAACTGCGCAGCGGAGTGACCCTATGAGCACGACAACCGAACTCAAACAGGGAATCCGCGAGCACAAGGGGCAGTTTTCGCTGCACGTGCTGCTGGTGTTCGCCACCGGCCTGACTATCGGATCCGAGCGCGCCGTCGTACCGGTGCTGGGCCGGGACGTTCTCGGCGTCGAGTCGCTGTTCGTCATCGGCTCGTTTGTCGTCTCGTTCGGCTTCGTGAAGGCGCTCCTGAACCTCTATGCCGGCAAGTGGGGCGGCGAGTACGGCCGGAAGCCGGTGCTCGTTCTCGGCTGGGCGACCGCGCTCCCGCTCCCGATCATCCTCATTTTCGCACCGAGTTGGGGATGGATCTCGATCGGAAACGTCCTGTTGGGCATCAACCAGGCGCTGACCTGGAGCATGGCGATCAACGCGAAGATCGACCTCGCGGGCCCCGACCAGCGCGGACTCGCAGTCGGCATCGACGAGGCCTTCGGATACGCCGGCGTCGCCGCCGGTGCCTGGATCACTGGTCTCATCGCCGGCCAGTTCAGCCTCCGGCCCGAACCCTTCTACTTCCTCGCCGTCGTGGTCCTGCTGGCGTTTCTCATCTCCATCTTCCTGATCGAGGAGACGGTCCAGTACGCGCGGGCGGAGATCGACGACGAGGGCCACCACGACGCGAACCTCCCGTTCGTCGAGGTGCTGCAGCGCGCGACGTACGGCGACCGGACGCTGTTCGCCGCGGCACAGGCGGGCCACATCGAGAAGTTCGTCGACACGCTGTTTTGGCTCGCCGTCCCGCTGTACCTCACGAGCGAAGGGGTCGCCATCGGGGCCGTCGGACTCGTCGTCGGTATCCACAGCGCGATGTATTTCCTCCAGATCGCGACCGGCGGGCTCGCCGATCGGATCGGGCGCCGGCCGCCCGTCATCGCCGGGATGTTCCTCGCGGGCGGCGGCGTCCTCGGTATGGTGCTGGTTGAGGGCTACTTCATGTGGGCTCTCCTCTCGGCGGCCTCGGGCCTCGGGATGGCGTTGCTCTACCCGAATCTGATGACGGTCCCGAGCGACGCTGCCCATCCGACGTGGCGTGCGACCGGGATGGGCGTCTACCGGATGTGGCGCGATTCGGGATACGGCGTCGGTGCGATCCTTATCGGTCTGTCGATGGAGTTCGTGACCGTCGAAGCAGCCTTCTGCATGACTGCGATCCTGATGTTCCTCTCCGGGGCGGTCGTGTACGTCTGGATGGAGGAGACCCACCCGGACTTCGGGACGCACGAACCGCCGGCGCCCGCGACTGGCTCGGCGCCGGGCACTGCCTCTGGCGACTGATGGAGGCACTCTGTGTAGCGGATTTCGGGTCAGCAATTTCATAGGGCCAGCCCCCGGTAGTAGAAGTGATGCACGACGAGCAGGCGCGCGCGGCAGTGACCGTCACCGGCGTCGTCCAGGGCGTCGGATTCCGGCCGTTCGTCTACCGGACGGCTGTCGACAACGACCTGGGCGGCTGGGTCAAAAACACCGGCGACGCCGGCGTCGAGATCCGCCTGGAAGGCCGGCGAGCAGCGATCGACTCGTTCCTGGAGACGCTTCGAACCGACCCGCCGCCGCTGTCCCGCGTCGAGACCGTCGACGTGGCCTGGACCGACACCGAAGGCGAGCAGTCCTTCGAGATCGTCCCTTCGAGCGACGCCGACGGCGGGTCGGGGACGATCCCACCGGACACCGCGATGTGTGACGCCTGCCTGGCGGATATGCGTGATCCCGACTCCCGATATCACGGCTACTGGGCGACCTCGTGTGTGGACTGTGGACCTCGCTACACCGTCATTCGGTCGCTTCCCTACGACCGACCGACGACGTCGATGGACGAGTTTCCCATGTGTGCGGACTGCCGGGCGGAATACGAGGATCCCGCCGACCGGCGCTATCACGCCCAGACGATAGCCTGCCAGGAGTGTGGTCCGTCGCTTCGACTCCTCGATAGCGAGGGGCAAACGCTGGGCGAGGGCGACGAGACGGCGATCGAGGCGGCCTGCGAGCGGATCGCCGACGGCGACCTCGTGGCGATCAAGGGGATCGGTGGCGCGCATCTGGCGTGTGACGCGACCGACCCGGAGGTCGTCGCGGACCTGCGCGAGCGAACCGGTCGGCCGGAGAAACCCTTCGCCGTCATGGCACCGGATGTCGAATCGGTCGAGTCGTTCGCCAGCGTTTCGGCGACCGAACGCGAGACGCTCGAAGACACGCGTCGGCCGATCGCATTGCTCGAGGCGGACGGCGACCGGCCGTGGCTCGCGTCGGTCTCGCCCGGTCTACACACTGTCGGCGTGATGATACCGTACGCAGGACTTCATCACCTGTTGTTCGATCACCTGACGGGGCCGCTGGTGATGACCAGCGCGAACCTGCCCGGCGTCCCGATGGCGACGACGACCGAGGACATCCTGTCCGATCTCGACGGCGTCGCCGACGCGGCGCTGGTCCACGACCGGGAGATCGTCCAGCGGTGCGACGACAGCGTCGTCCGGGTCGTCGACGGCCAGCGGCGATTCATCAGGCGCTCCAGAGGGTGGGTGCCACAGTCGATCCCGCGGTGGCCCGCACCCAGCGATACCGGCGGTGCCGACGCTCTACCGGACGTACTCGCGCTCGGGGCCGAGTTCGACGCGACAGTGGCGCTCACCCAGGGTGGGGATGTCTTTCCCTCGCAGTACATCGGGGACGTAGACAGTCCCGCGACCATGGACTATCTCACTGACACGGTCGCTCACCTTCGGGATCTGCTGGGGATCGAACCGGGGGTCGTCGCCTGCGATCTCCACCCGAACTTCCTGACGACCGAGCAGGCCCACGAGTACGCGGACAGCGGGATGGACGGGCCGGTGGCGGTCCAGCACCACCACGCGCACGCCGCCTCGCTGCTCGCCGAACACAGGCAGGAACGAGCAGTCGTGATCGCTGCCGACGGCACCGGCTACGGTCCCGACGGGACGATCTGGGGCGGGGAAGTGCTGGACGTGACGCCCGGCGACTACGAGCGCGTCGGCGGCCTGGCCCCGTTCCGATTGCCCGGTGGTGACGCGGCCATCGAGTCGCCGACCCGGATCCTGGCGAGCCTGCTCGCCGACGACGAGCGGATCGACGAACTCCTCCTCGATCGGGGCGTCGTCGAGCGACCCAGCGACGCCGTGACGATCCGCCAGCAAGCCGAGCAGGGCGTCAACAGTCCTGTCACGACCAGTACTGGGCGCGCACTCGACGCCGCGAGCGCTCTGCTGGGCGTCTGCTCGGAGCGCAACTACGAGGGTGAGCCGGCGATGAAGCTGGAAGCCGCGGCCGCCGATGGGGATCCGATCGATATCGCAGTGCCGCGGACGACAACCGAGGGGCGTTCGACGGTCGACGTGGCAACGCTCGTTCGGCGTCTCGACGATCGCCAGTCAGACCACCCGACTGCGGACCTCGCAGCCACGGCACAGGACGCGCTGGCGCGTGGGCTGGCCGGGATCGCGGTCGAGACGGCAACTGATCGCGGCGTCGATGCAGTCGGATTCACCGGCGGCGTCGCGTACAACGATGCGATTACCCGGGCGATACGTGAGCGAGTCGCGGACGCGGGACTGGACCTTCTGCGCCACAATCGACTGCCGCCGGGCGACGGGGGGATTGCGGTAGGGCAGGTCAGCGTTGCGACGGCCCGCCGCCGGTAGTATTTTCAGATTTGCTAATTGGATACCACCTTTTATATCCGGTGGTCGCTATAATCCGACAGAGCACGCGAAACAAAGGCACGACGGCAACGGAATCGGCCCACCTGCTGGGTGTTCCGTGCCATCACGTCCCGCGTGAACTTGAAACCATGAAACTAAAACAACTCTTCACAGACGACGACGCAGTGAGTCCGGTCATCGGCGTGATCCTGATGGTCGCGATTACCGTGATCCTCGCGGCTGTCATCGCGACGTTCGTACTCGGACTCGGTGAATCGGTCAGTAGTACCGCCCCGCAGGCACAGTTCGGAGAAGACTATTCCGCTGTCAACGATACTGGTGACTTTGGAGTGAATACTACGAGCAACACCAGTGCAGATGGTATTTTGTCTGTAACTCATTCAGGCGGCGATTCGATCAAGGCCGGGAACTTGTATATGACAGGCGGTCCAGCTGGAAAGGTTCCCTGGTCGGATAACGCAAACGCAAGCTGGAACGCAGATACGAACATCGGTGCCGGTGATTCGGTCCGGTACGCTGTCGCTGAAGACGACACCGTCCGCGTCATCTGGGACAGCGGCGAAGGCAGCTCCGCCGAGCTGAGCAAGTGGCCCGGCACGAATAACTAAACGACGTTTACTTTTTCGCTATTTCACACCCGCGCAAGCTGCAGAAAGGACTCCAGTCTTTTTGGAAATGGCGGCCCCAGTCAGTCGTCCGCGAGCGACGACTCGATCACCGGCCGCTCGATGTCCCGGTCGGTCGCCTCGCCTTCGATGTCGTAGGGGTACTCGCCGGTGACACAGCCGAGACAGAGGTCGTCGCGCTGCTGTCCGAGCGTCTCGGCGACCGCATCGACCGAGAGATACGAGAGGCTGTCCGCGGAGATCGTCTCGCGGATCTCCTCGACGGACATGTCCGAGGCGATGAGTTCCTCGCGCGTGGCCATGTCGATCCCCATGTAACAGGGGGCAACGATCGGTGGCGCGCCGATCCGGACGTGCACTTCCTCGGCCCCGGCGTCGCGCATCAACTCGACCAACTGCGTGGAGGTCGTTCCGCGGACGATCGAATCGTCGATCAGCGTGACGCGCTTGCCCTCGACGGTGTTTTTGATCGGGTTGAGCTTCAGCCGGACGGCCCGCTCGCGCTCGTCCTGGGTCGGCATGATGAACGTCCGCCCGACGTAGCGGTTCTTCATCAGTCCCTCTGCGAAGTCGACGTCCCCGCCCGCGTCCTGTGCGGCCTCGGCATATCCCGAGGCGAACGCCCGACCGGAGTCGGGGACCGGCATGACGACGTCGGTGTCGATACCGCTCTCCTCGTAGAGTCTGCGTCCGAGTTCGCGCCGCGCGTCGTAGACGAGGGTGCCGTCGATGTTCGAGTCCGGGCGCGCGAAATACACGTGCTCGAAGAAACAATGCGCCGTCGATTCGTTGTCGACTAGCTGGTAGGTGTCGTAGCCCGTCCCGTCGGGGTGGAGAACGACCAACTCGCCCGGCTCGACGTCGCGGATCAACTCGCCGTCGAGCGTGTCGATCGCGGCCGACTCCGAGGCCAGCACGTACCCGTCCTCGAGCTCGCCGATGACCAGCGGACGGTTGCCCTGGGGGTCCCGAACTCCCAACACGGTGTCGTCGTGCATGATCGTCAGCGAGTACGATCCGTGGATCCGGCCCATCGTCCGCTTGACCGCACGGACGAGGTCCTCCTCGAGGAGGTTGCGAGCCAGGTCGTGGGCGATGACTTCGGTGTCGCCCTGTGACGTGAACGCGTGTCCGAGCGAAGCCAACTCGTCACGTACCTCGTCGGCGTTGACGAGGTTGCCGTTGTGACTCAGGCCGAGCGAACCGGACTTGAACGAAACGGAGAACGGCTGGGCACAGCAGGCGCCGAGCCCGCCGGAGGTCGGATACCGGACGTGGCCGATCCCGTTCGCGCCGTTCAACTGATCGAGGTCCCCCTCGTCGAAGACGTCACCGACCAACCCGGTCTCGACGTGCGAGTGTTGCTGGAAGCCGTCGTGGGTGACGATCCCGGCGGACTCCTGGCCGCGGTGCTGGAGCGCGTACAGCGAGTAATATAACGGACGGGCGGCGTCACGATCCTGCAAGGAGATGCCGACAACGCCGCACTTCTCGTGCATCGTCGATCCTATTCGCCGGTTTTACTCTGCCACTCGTAGCCCCGTCGCTTCGCCGACTTGCCGAAGCCACAGGACGCACAGACGCCTTTCTTGACGTGATAGGACTTGTTTCCACACCGTCGGCACTTGACGTGTGTGGTCTTGTTCTTTTTGCCCTGGCTTGGAGTTCCTTTGCCAGTCATGGACTAATTGTGACGACGTTGTCGCCGCGTATAATCGTTGTGTCTTCGCCCTCCTCGATGACGAGGTTCATGTGCTGGTCGTAGCCAGCTAGCTCGCCGGTGTACATCTCGCCGTCCTTCAACTGGACGGTAACTGTCTCTTCGAGCGCTGCTTCGAGTACGTCAAGCGGTCGTCCACTCATAGTCGTATGCCCAGACCTTGCAATCTTAAACGTGTCGGGTCGGAGCGACTCTCACGGGGCGAAACGCGCGATACGAGCGATTGCTGGGTAACGGTTTTATCGCTGGTCCGTGAAATGACTGGTATGGCCGAGTTCACGCTCCTCGAAATCCACCTCGACGACGCTTCGATCGACAGCTACGCGGACGGCGTCGCCGCGCTCCCGTTCAGTTCAATCTCGCTCGACGATGAGTACGACCGTGGCGACGACGAACTGGACGCGCTGGAGACCGACGGATCATCCGGATTTCCGTGGAAAGCGATCGCGCTGGTGGCTGTACTGACGCTCACGGCTGTGCTCGCGTACAAGCGTCTCGCTGGCGGGTAGTCCGACCCGGCTGGTACCCCCGCTCCGGTGGCCGAGCCGAAGTCCTTTACTCACCCATCACGTACGGCCTCCATGGGACTGTATCGCAGTGTTCGCGCCGTGTCCGAGGCGTCCGGCTCCGGTCCGATCGACTGGGAGGCCGTCGCCGAGGCCTCGAAGGCCGGGACCGACTCCGGTACCCTCGATATCTCGACTGCCGAACGCGAGGGGTACGCGACCGACGTTCGTGACGCACGTGACCGCGTTCGATCCGTCTCCGGTATCGATTTCGACCTGCCCGACCGGGTCCAGATCATCAACCGTCACCACTGGATCGACAACAACATCGAGACGTTCCGGCGCGTCATGACGCCGCTCGAAGATCAGGTCGGGATGTTCCCGTCGGCTGCACGCGTGATCAACAGCGGCTCGATGACGGTCGCGCTCTCGTTTCTCGCGCGCAACGTCCTCGGCCAGTATGACCCACTACTGCTCGCGGACGGCGACGGCGCGGACGACCACGCCCTGTACTTCGTCTACCCCAATATCGCGCACGTCGCCGATTCTCTCGCTGCCGACGACGACCGCTTCCGCCGCTGGATCGCGTTCCACGAGGTGACCCACGCCGCGGAGTTCGGAGCGGCACCGTGGCTGTCCGACCATCTCGAATCGCGGATGGAAGACGCCGTTGAGAAACTCGCAGCTGGCGATATCGACCGCGAGATGCTGGGCGAACTCGATACGACGATGACGGCCGTCGAGGGCTACGCCGAACTGTTGATGGATCGGGCCTTCGACGAGGAGTACCAGGACCTCCGCGAGGAGATCGAGCGCCGCCGCCAGGGCCGCGGCCCGGTGCAGACGCTGATCCGACGCGTCCTCGGACTGAACATGAAGCGCCGCCAGTACGAGCGCGGCAAGGACTTCTTCGACGCGGTCGCGGACGCCCGTGACATCGAGTTCGCCGGCAAGGTGTGGGAGCGGCCCGAGAACCTGCCGACAGATGCGGAGATCGACGCGCCGAAGCAGTGGATCCGCCGGATGGCCGAGTGACTGTAGCTGCGGTCGAAATGTAGTAATCCGACTATTGTGTCCGGCAGAATGCAACTCTCTTCGAGAGAATTGGCTTTATCACCCCATATATTTTTGATTGGTATATAGGAATACCGCCACTCATGAACTATATAATATAGAAGAATTTAATACAAAAAAGAGAATCAAGCGAAACGGAGGGAGAAAAAATGGCAAAAATGAATCGAAGATCGATACTAAAAGGTATAGGTATATCAGCAACTAGCGTTCCAATAATATCGAGAGACGCAAATGCAAAGAGGAGAGGACCCCGACCAAAGATTCTAAAAGGCAATCCGTCGAATCCCGTTCGAAAAAATCAGGTATCGAGAGTTCGAGAAGCGGTGCTCGAAGAACTTGCCAAGAGCGAAGAGGCTCCTTCAGAGGTTGCAGTGACAGGCAATCCAGAACCAACAAACGGGCAACTCGTTGGATACGGAATCGCTATTCAAAATGGTGCACCGATCGAGAGAATAAAAACTATTGATCAGCCATCCGATGACGAAAATCCCCACGGGCAAGGAAATAGACGGTCTGCACGGAGGGCCAACTTGTCGAATCAGGCAGCAGCGACGAGTATTCAGGACCGAGTTGAAGCTGCTCACGGGGATCTCGATCGCTTCCGCCAGCGATTTAAGGGGGATGAGTGACAATGCCTGAACCGGAGTGGACCCGTATAGGAGCCACCAGTACTGACAAAGATGCATTCAGTACTGTCAACGGGCCAGATGGCACAACTACGCACTTGCTTGGGAAGACTGATCTATACGTAGAGGTATATAAAGTTACAAATGATAGTCTTGCTGCGCAAACGAACTACCTATGTGTCCCCCATGTGAAACAATGGCCTGGGCGTAAATTGGGTGGGGGAGCTCCCGCTTACAACGAATACACGATGCTCAAACAAGACTGGTCGAATAACACTTTTGAGGGTCTGGAGATTACGGATTGGGGGCCAACAAGACCCAAAACAGGAAGTATCGATTGGTCAGCTACCGTCTCGGCAGGCTCTGGTGCGGGCCTGAGTGTCTCCTATGATACTCCATATATATCGAGAAAAATAATCTCCAAGTATAATAAAACTGTTGGTCAAGAATATACATATCCGGGATCTTTACACAAGCCGTTTGATGTGGAAGCACGGAAGCAAATTGTAGACTTGAGGAATTTTGGAGAGGCCTTGGTCGGTGACCCTCAGTGCCCTGGCCGGTGGTATCATCCATGTCCCCAGGAGTTGCTTTCCGCCAATATATCGTCAAAATTCACAGCAAAAGTTGACAATCCATATTCTTCCCCATATAGACGCCCCTATCTAGAGATCACTAGTTCGATTGATATTGATAAATTTATAAGTCTCAGAACGATTGGATTCTGAGGTGTAATATATGTCCTGGACCCAACAATTCCACACGATCGCTATTGTCGTGAGTTTTTATCTCTTACATCTTTCAATAGCCACTATAACCTTTGGCTGGCCTGGTAATGTAGTCGCATTACTATTCTATCCTAGTATTCTCATTTTCATAATAGGTGTGGCGAGCTGGCTCAAGACGTGGCGCTCCGGCGAGTGATCTCGCCCGATTAGGAGTTAGTGAACTTCCTGGCTAGCGATCACTCGTAGATCAGGATCGTCGCCGTCTCGGATTCGATGACTTCGACTTCCTCGCCGGAGGCCGCGCGGTGTTCCTCGATGATTTCGACGGCGTCATCGGGAAGTGTCACGACGTCGCTACCGATGTCGACCTCGACCTCGGCGTGGCGGTCGAGTTGGCTGGCGACCGCTTCGGGATCCATCGATTCGAGCGCGGAGACGACCTGCCCGGCCCTGTCGCGGAACTCCGGGCCGATGACGGAGTGGTCGGGATCGGCCTCGACGGGGACGAGTTCGACGTTGGGCACGCCCTCGCGCATCAACACCGGGCCGTTGACGGCTTCGCTGAGGTCGTAGGTGTCGATCGCTCGCTCCTCGGGCGCGTCGTCGGGATAGACCTCGACTTTCTCCAGTTCGGTGTTCAGGGCCATTCCCTCGTCGGACTTCCAGCCGCGGATCGTCGAAGCCACGTCGACGATGATCTCGCCGGCCTGCTCGACGGCGGCCAGATTTTCGACTTCCTCGGGGTGGAGGTCGATATCGGGCCACTCAGTGGCGTGGACGCTGCCCTCGGTGCTCGGTAGCGCATCGTACGCTTCCTCGGCGATGAACGGGGCGAAAGGCGCGAGCATCTGCAGCGAGGCCGTCAGCGAGAGGAACAGTCCCTGACGGGCGGCGTCGCGCTCGCCGGGCCGGCCTTCGTACAGGCGGCCCTTGATGAGTTCGAGGTAATCGTCGGCCAGGTCGTGCCAGACGAACTCCCGGACCTCGCGCAGCGCCGCGTCGAAGCGGTACTCGTCCATGTACGCCGCGACGGTCTCGGCGGTCTCGGCGGCCCGCGAGAGGATCCATCGGTCGATGTCTCGATATGCGGGATTGGACAGGGGCTCGCGGTCCTCTTCGAGGTGCTCGGCCGCGAACTTCGTGATGTTCCAGATCTTGGTGTTGAACCGCGAGGCTGAGGTGACTTCCTTCCACTGGAACTGCACGTCCTCGCCGCGCTTGCCCGCGAGCGCCATCGCCTGCCGGAAGGCGTCGGCGGAGTGTTCCTCGACGACCTCCTCGGGCTGGACAAAGTTGCCGCGGGACTTGGACATCTTGTTGCCGTCGTCGCCGAAGACCATCCCGTTGATGAGTATCTCCTCCCATGGGATCTCGTCTTCGAGTGCTCCCGTGCGCAGGAGCGTGTAGAACGCCCACGTCCGGATGATGTCATGGCCCTGGGGCCGGAGCGTCGTCGGGTGGAACTGTTCGTCGGGCCAGCCACGGACGAAAAGCGGCGTGATCGAGGAGTCCATCCAGGTGTCCATCACGTCGGTCTCACCCACCCATTCGGTACCGCCACATTCGGGGCATTCCTCGATTGCAGGGTCTTCCTCGGTGGGTTTGGCCGGGAGTTCCGCGGGGTCGGCGACGTGGATGTGATCACACTCGTCGTTGGCACAGAACCACGCCGGGATCGGCGTCGCGAACACGCGCTGGCGGGAGATGACCCAGTCCCACTCCATGCCTTCTGTCCACTCCTCCAGCCGATCGTACATGTGCTCGGGGATCCATTCGACCGCCTGGGCGCGTTCGAGGATTTCGTCCTGATCGACCTCGACGAACCACTGCTCTTTGCTGAGAATTTCGATCGGCGTGTCACAGCGCCAGCACTGCCCGACGTTCTGGGTCGTCGGTTCGGTGTCGTTGAGATATCCCGCTTCCGCAAGATCCTCGGCGATGACGTCTTTGGCCTCGTCGATGGGTAGCCCTTCGTACTCGCCGGCCTTCTCGTTGAGGTAACCGTCCTCGGTGAAACTCATTCGCAGGTCCAGATCGTGTTCGGCCCACCAGTCCACGTCTTGTTTGTCCCCGAACGTACAGATCATCACCGCGCCGGTCCCGAATTCGGGGTCGGCCTCTTCGTCGGCGATGATCTCGACTTCCTGGCCGAACAGCGGGACCTCGAAGGTGTCGCCGACGCGGTCTGTATAGCGGTCATCGTCCGGATGGACCGCCATCGCGACACACGAGGATAGCAGTTCGGGGCGGGTCGTGGCGATCTCCACGTCCGCCGCGTCCTCGTCGGTGCTGGGGAAGGTAATGTAGTGCAGCGTCCCCTCGACGCCCTCTTCCGTCTCGACCTCGGCATCGGCGATGGCGGTCTCACAGCGCGGACACCAGTTGACCGGGTGTTCGTCACGGTAGACGCGATCGTCGTCGGCCATCTCGACGAACGACTTCTGGGTCGTCCCCCAGTACTCGGGATCCATCGTCCGGAACTCCTGGTCCCAGTCCTGGGAGAACCCCAGCATATCCATCGTCTCTTTCATCGCGTCGATCTGCTCGTTGGTGTGATCGATGCACATCTGGCGGAACTCCTCTCGCGGGACGTCGGTCCGGTGGATGTCGTTGTTCTCCTCGACTTTGACCTCGGTCGGGAGCCCGTGGCAGTCCCAGCCCTGCGGGAAGAGCACGTCCTCGCCCTGGAGTCGGTGATAGCGGGCGGCGAAGTCCATGTAACACCAGCCGAGTGCGTTGCCGATGTGGAGATTGCCGGTCGGGTACGGCGGCGGCGTGTCGATCACGTAGTCGGTGTCGGGGTCGGCCGCCTCGGCGTCGTAACTGTAGAGATCCATCTCCTGCCACTGCTGGCGCCAATGCTGCTCGCGGTCGTCAGGGTCGTAGGTGTCTGGAAGGTCACTCATGGGTGAGAGAGGTGTCGTGGCTGGTCGCCGGATCGGGGTGAAAACGTGCGTGCGTCGCTATCGTACTACCGACGACATCAGAGCCATATGTGAACGATTACGATGTCGATTGTATAAACTTTCGCTTCCGCCCCGCGAGGAGCGCGTCGTTGTGTGGCCGTCGCTGGTCGATAGCCATCCCCGAGCGCGTTCGACGGCATCGACGGTATTTTCTGCCGGCTCGACGGCTCGAACCGTCCGGCTTTTCACGTCGAACACGATAGTAGGGGTACATGGAGTGTCGGCAGTGTGCCTCGCCGCTCGAGCGTCCCGGCGATTACTGTCTGGTCTGTCGGACGCGTAATGCGGAGGCCGTGGTCCTCGATCTCGATCGGGAGCGAGCGCGGATCGTCTCGCTGTTCGATGAGTCGACCCTCGGCGAGCACACGATCACGACCACGCCCGAAGACGACGGAGACGCCCAAGTAGTCGAACTCCGGAACTTCGCCGGACTCGTGGCCGACGAAGTCCGGCGCAAGCGTCCCGAAGAGGTCTACGTCACTGGCGATCGGGACGTGATCGAGCGCCTGCGCGCGCAGTTGCACTACCCGTTCTACCGGGTTCGAGCGGACGATCCTGTCGAGCACGTGCTCGAACGCCGCGGCGAGCCAGCACTGGAGGTCGTCGATGCCGCGCCCGCGGAGAAACTCGGCGGCAGCCACTCGACGCTGATCGGCGGTCGGGACGGCCAGCGGGCCATCCAGACGGTAGCGGGCCATCCACACGTCAAGAAGGTTATCCCGGGCCCGATCGACGCCGGCGGCAGCGGCTCACGAACGGGGGTCCGCGCGAAGGCGACCCGCGCTAGCGATGACGGAAACGTCCGGCTGCTCATCCGGGACGGCTCCAGCGTCCAGGAGAACCGCGTCGTGACGACTGCGGGCGATCGCCAGCTCGGCGAGCACGTCCGCGCCGACCTGAACGAAGCGCTCGCTGAGGCTGATTTGCAGGACTGAGGTTGTCTTCGGTCTCGAGCCACAGGGGCGTCGAAACGGGTCGTGTGCAGCGAGGAGGCATCGATCGACGGCCGCAATCGTGATAAGATGCCTGATCCGAGCCTGTACGGCCAAAAAACACCAGTGATATCTAATTTCCGGAAGCGAAGACCGGCGACCTCGGAGTCGCGACTCGCAGGACTTAAGAATACGCTGGCGCGAGAGTACGGTACTATGGCCGAGAAACGTACCGGAAGCGCGGGTCGGTTTGGTGCCCGCTACGGGCGCGTCGCCCGGCGTCGCGTCGCGGAGATCGAGGCGGAAATGCACGACGACCACACCTGTCCCAGTTGCGGCGAGGACCGAGTTGACCGACAGGGGACCGGCATCTGGGAGTGTCAGGCCTGCGGTCACACCTTCACCGGTGGGGCCTACCAGCCCGAGACACCTGCCGGCCAGACGGTCCAGCGCTCGATCCGCGCGGCACTGTCCGAGGACGAAAACTAACTGTCTCCAGCTATAGTATACAGATATGAGCTACAAGTGTTCTCGCTGCAAGCGCGACGTCGAACTGGATTCCTACGGCGGCGTCCGCTGTCCGTACTGCGGCCACCGCGTCCTGCTCAAGGAGCGCGCCCCGGACGTCAAGGAAGTCGCCGTCGAGTAGATGGATCACGAGGCCGTTTTCACTGCCGTCTACGAATCTGCCGAGCACGCCCGCCGCGTCGAACGCAGTGTCGCACTCGAAGCCGGCGCCATCGAGGGCGATCGGACAGTCGCGACCGTCGATCGTGACAGCGACCGTCTGACCGTTGCGATCGAAGCGGCGGATCTGGTCGCGTTGCGCGCCGGGATCAACACCTGGCTGTCGCTGGTCGATGTCGCCGAGCGCTGCAGCGGCGTCGAAGCGGTCGCTGTCGAGTAGTCGCGCAGATCGACGGTCTCGCTTGCCGATCACTCCGGCACGTGGAACTCGATCGCGGCCCCTTGTCCAAAGCCGACACATTCAGTCGCCAGCCCCAGTTCCGCATCACGCCTGTGCATCTCGTGGATCAACGTGACGGGCAACCGAGCGCCTGACGCGCCGAGCGGATGGCCGATGGCGATCGCCCCACCGTTGACGTTGAATATCTCGTCGTCGAAACCAAGCTCTCGCTGGCAGTACAGCGTCTGAGCGGCGAACGCCTCGTTCAGCTCGACGAGATCGTAGTCGTCGGGATCGCGGCCGATTCGTTCGCCGAGCTGGCGTACTGCCGGCACGGGCCCGATCCCCATCTCGGTCGGGTCGACGCCTGCGACCTCGTGAGCCCCCACCTCCGCCAGGACCGACAGATCGTGCTCGTCGGCGAACGACTTTGAGGTCAGTAGCACGCCGGCGGCACCGTCGCTGACCTGCGAGGCGTTGCCCGGCGTGACCGTCCCGTCGGATTTGAACACCGTCGGCAAGCCGGCGAGCGTCTCCAGGTCCGTGTCCCGCCGGATCCCCTCGTCCGCCTCGACGGTGCCGTCATCGGTCTCGATCGGGACGATTTCCGCGTCGAAGCGGCCTGAGTCGGTCGCGTCGGCGGCGCGCTGGTGGCTCCGGAGGGCGTACTCGTCCTGGGCTTGCCTGCTCACGTCGTGCTTCTCGGCGACTTTCTCGGCTGTCATTCCCATCTGCAGCTCGCCGATGTTGTACAGTTGTGCGAGCCGCGGGTGGACGTTGTGCGTGTTCTCGCCCATCTTCACCCGGGACATCGACTCCATCCCGCCGGCGATCACACACTCACGCTGACCGGCAGCGATGGCGTCGGCCCCGCGCATGACCGCTTCCGCCGAGGAGGCACACCACCGATTGATCGTCGTCGCCGGCACCGACTCGCCGAGTTCCGAGAGCAGGGCTATCACCCGCGCGACGTTGTTGCCCTGCTCGTCGCGCTGCTGAGCACAGCCCCACAGCAGGTCGTCCACGTCGTCTCCGTCAAGCCCCGTTGCCGCGAGCATCTCGTCGATCAACGGGACCGACAGGTCCTCGCTCCGCACGGCGGCGTAGACGCCGTCTTCTTTCCCCTGTGGGGTTCGCGCTGCCTCCACGACCACTGGTGTATTATTCACCATTATCTATTCGTCGGGCACGATCTTGTTAACGATTGTCCAACCGGAAACGAATTGGTCGGCCTCGTAGACGTGACCCTCTTGACGGTGCCGCCCTCACTGGTCGTATGGACGATCGCCAGCGGGAATTCCTCGAATCGCTCCTCGAGACCGCGTCACCGTCCGGCTTCGAGACGGCGGGCCAGCGCGTCTGGATCGACTACGTATCGGCGTTCGCAGACGACGTGCGCGTCGACGAGTACGGGAACGCTGTCGCCGTGCACGAGGGCGGTGACACAGAGATCGCCATTGCGGGCCACGGCGACGAGATCGGACTGATGGTCCGGGACATCACCGACGACGGCTATCTCGAACTGTCCCGTATCGGAGGTTCGGACCGAACAGTCACGCGCGGCCAGCACGTCACCGTTCACACCGACGACGGCCCCGTTCCCGGTGTGGTCGGCCAGACGGCGATCCACCTGCGCGACCGCAACGACGAAAGCCTCACCGACGTGGCCGAACAGCACGTCGATATCGGCGTCGCGGACGGTGACGCTGCCCGCGAGCGCGTCGAGATCGGCGATCCGATCACTATTGCGTCTGAGATCCAGTCGCTTGCGGACACCCGCCTCGCCGCGCGAGGGATGGACAACCGCGTCGGGGTCTGGACGGCCGCGGAGACCCTCCGGCGAGCCAGCGAGCGCGACGCCGAGGCGACAGTGTACGCCGTCAGCACCGTCCAGGAAGAGGTCGGGCTCAAGGGCGCCCGGATGGTCGGATTCGACCTCGATCCCGATGCCGTCATCGCCGTCGACGTGACGCACGCGACCGACACACCGGGCGTGCCCGGCAAGCGATCGAACGGTATCGAGCTCGGTGACGGGCCGGTGGTCACTCGCGGGAGCGCGAGCCACCCGCGGCTCGTCGAGGCGCTTCGGGCGACGGCCGCAGACGATGACATCCCGCTGCAGCTTGAAGCGACGGGAATCCGAACGGGGACCGACGCCGACGCGTTCTACACTCAGCGCGGGGGCATCCCGTCGCTCAACCTGGGGCTGCCGAACCGATACATGCATACCCCTGTCGAAATCATCGACACGGACGACCTGGACGCGGCTGCCGATCTGCTCAGTTCGTTTGCCGTCTCCGCGAGCGGTCATGCGCCGTTCGCTGTCGATCTGCCGGGCCAGGACTGACGGACCGGTGTTCGGCCAGTTCCCGATGTTCCCGGCGATAATCCCTCTAGAACGTTTTGAAGCGGGCACGGTGGGATTTGAACCCACGGCCGTCGGATTAGAAGTCCGACGCTCTTTCCGGACTGAGCTACGTGCCCTCGCTCTTCGGTTACGGCCTGATTTTAAAAACAGTAGTGATTGCCGATTGGCCATGGTGGTGTGCCTATAACGTCCTCACGCAGGGTCGGTTCGCTCGCCGAACCGCGATTCAGCGACCGCGAACGCGAGCGTGCTCGTCAATCCGAGCAAGGTCCCGGCAGTGAGCATCAGCGCCAGATACGACAGATCGGCGTACTCGTACTCCAGGAAGTACACCGCGACGGCGTGCAGGATCGCCGTGATGGAGACGATATAGAACGGCGCGTTGAGATGGCGCCACTCGAAAGTCCCAGAGAGGTACTCGTCGGTGACGCGGCCGAGACTGCTAGTGATGCCGGCCGCGGCGAACCACTGGATCGCACCTGCGATGACCGCGGCCATCACCTCGATGACGCCGAGGGGGTCGCCGTCGGCCTGGACAGTTTGGAGCGTCTGATACCCGCTGGCGCTACCGACTAACAGGAGCACACCCGCGACGAGATACGTCAATAGTGTCACACGGCCCGTGTACAGCCCAGAGAGAAATCGATCGACAACATCATCGAGACGATCGCCGAGTCCGAACCCGCGGGAGAGCAGGTACAGGCCGAGCAAGCCGGAGACGAGTCCGAAGACGTCGCCCTGCATCCCGAGCAGATCAGCCACCACTGCGAGCGGATAGATCAACAGCACGATCCCCAGTGGTACCAGGATCGTCCCGCGAGTCTCGGGGTCGTCCAGCACCTGCTTGATAGTGTAGTACATCGACTCCAGATCCTGGGCCTGCCTGACGACGACCCGCCGGACGCCGTCGATCTTGACCCGCGAGCGGATCACCGGCACGACGCTTTCGTCCTGTGCACCGTCGGTGACCAGCAGCGCGCGAACGTCCTCGCCCGGAGTAAGTCGCGCTAACACTTCGTCGAGCTCCTCGCCGACCGCGCGGTTGGCCGCGACATCGCTGCCTTCGAGCCCGGTGACAGCCGCGATTTCGACGCTCTCCGCTTGTTCATCGACAAGATCATCGTAGATGTGCAACCCCTCGAAGAGGACGTTGAGATCGCTGTCCTCGGGATCGGCAGTGGCGAACTCGACGGCGGCGTCCTCGACGGCGTCGCGGCCGACGACCGGCGTCTCGATCCCGGTCTTGCGGCCCACGTCGTCGTCCAGGTCGATGCACAACACCAGCAGCATCACGCGTCTGTTGGCGAGCCCACCATATGGGTTTTCGGCATCGTTTCCTGGCCGCGCTGATCAGACAGGGTGCCGACCACAGAAGCGATCGCACGATGCGAGATCGACAGGCGGGCGTCTTAGCCCTGGAACAGCCGATACGCACCCGTTCCGACCGCGACCGGTTCGACGGTGCCCGTCGGCGTCTCCGATTCGACGTAGATCTCGGAGACGCCGACGCTATTGCCGGCGCGGACGACTTCGGCACGCGCGGTCAGGTCGCCCGAGGCCCGACGCAGGTAGTTGACGTTGAGGCTGATCGTCGCGACGCCACCGCCCACCGGATCGGACAGCGACGGTCGCAGCGCGACCCCACCCGCCGTGTCCGACAGCGTCGCGGCAATCCCGCCGTGGATCGTCGGCGGGTCGGTCGTATTCGTGAGCTTCTCGTCGTAGGGGACCGTCATCGTGATCGTGTCGGCGGTGAATTCCTCGACCGAAACGTCCAGCCACGAGAGATATCCGTGCTCCTCTTCGATGTGATGGCAGATCAGTTCCTTCGTCTCCGTCGTGAAATCGCCCGTCATAGGTGCTGATGTGTTCCGGACGGATTTGTAGGCTCGGGTCTACGCCGGCTTCCGTCCGACCAGCAGTTGAAACCGGGTGTCGGGGACGTCACGGATCTCCGCGTCGGCGAACCCCGCCGATTCGAGTGCCGACAGATATTCCGATTCGGTGTAGGTGTTGCCGACCTCGGACATACTCAACATGTGCATACCGAACCGCTCGGCGACTTCGGCGCGACCCAGGACCCATTCGGCGGCGACGAACGTCCCTCCGGGTTCGAGCGCCTCGAAGACGTTGCTGAAGTACTCGTTGATCCCCGACAGCGACAGCGAGACCGTCATGCGGGCGCTGAAGACGAGGTCGAATCCGTCGGGAAGCGACTCGCGGGCGTCGCCCTCGACGACATCGAGATCCAGTTCCTCGTGGTGGTCGGCCAGCAACTCCAGCACCGATCGCTGGTCGAGCAGCGTCACGTCCGCACCGCGGCGGGCGAACTCGGCACCGAACCGACCCGGACCGCCGCCCACGTCGAGCACCTGGCCGGGGCGCGGATGGACGTGCTCGGCCGCCGTGACGATGGCTCGGAGAGTGCCTGCCGGCACCGACGCCATCGCGCCCATATAGTTTTTGAACTCCTCTTCGCTCGGCTCCGGGGCCGAGCCGGTTCGCATCGTCTCCGGGAGGCGGATGTAGTTCTCCAGCGAATCGACCCGGTGTGGCAGGATGCCACGCGCTGTGGGCGGCGTCTCGGGATCGAACCCGCGCAGTTCCTCGGTCGGGATGTACTCCTCGTCGGATTCCTGGGTGTAGCCCGCATCGGCCAGCGCTTCGAGGACAATCTCGGCGGCCCGGTCGGTGATACCCGCGTGCTCGGCGACGGCGTCGGGTCGGCGCTGGCCCGCGAACAGTGCCTCGAACACGCCGGTCTCGCGGCAGGCCCACAGGAGAAACACCTCGTGGTGTCTGTCGTAGATCGCGTCTGAACCCATGGTTGGCGTTCAAACTGACTGTCAAAAAGTATTCGGGGGAATCCCACGTCGGCAGCATCTCGACGCCCAGTCACGGCGTCCGCTACGACGACCTACTCCGGGGTCACCTCGAAGGTCATATGGCAGGCCGGGAGCCGACGCACGGGATGGTTGTCCAGGTACGACAGATGCGGTCGGATCTCGAACTCGGGTTCGTCGTCCTCCATCTCGAAGAGAGAGGGATACACGTCGATGAAGTGGTGTCCTGGCTCGCCGGTGGCTTGTAGGACAGTTCGGACTGTCGGACTACGGAGGTCCTCGCTGGCGCCACAGGCGTACCCCAGCGGCGCGTTGTCGTAGACGAAAAACGGCGCGCTCTCGTAGGCGGTCCAGCCGATGCCCGAAAGCTCGATCTCGATCTCGGTTCCGACGGGGCCGCTCGTCGGCTCGAACGTCTCGATCGAGGGCTGCATCATGAACCCGGTCGCCGCGACTGACTGGCCGTCGACTTCTGCGAGGATCGGGCGCGTCGACCCCTCCGCGGGCGGGACCTCGAACTCGACCTGGAATCGGCCGTCGGCGTCTGTCGTCACCGCCGGCAGGATTCCGGGCCGGGCCGTCGGCGTCACTTCGAGCCCGCGGATACCCTCGCCGACGTGCTGGTACCACTTGAGATCGACCTCCGTCCGCGCCGGGAACTGCCGACCCGTGATGATCGCCTGCGTGCCGGCCTGGCCGTACTGCGGCGTCACGTCCAGTTCGGCGTCAGTGTCTGCGTCGAGTTCGGGGTAATGGGCCTCGATGGGACTCTCTTCGAAGAGCGTGTCGACCCACGCTGTCGGCGGCGTCTCGGCCGGCTCGGTCACTTCGACCGTCCAGGCGTTCGCGCGGTCGCCGCCGACCGATCCGAGCGGCGACTGGGTGTTGTTCGCGACGAACGGCACGCCGCGGTAGTTGCGCCAGACCTGAATGACGTGTTTGCCTGGTGGGCCGACCGCCCGAACCTGTGCGGTCGCCGTGCCCCGGTTGCGAACGCCCGTGACGAACCCGACGAACTGGTTGTCCCAGGCGATCTGGAAGTTGTTCGACTCGACGGACGGGCCGATCCCGTACCCTCGGACCACGAACGCATCGCCCATCGGCGCCTCCGTCCGATCGATCTCGAACCATGGCCGAACTTCGAACTCCGCCCGCGCGAGGACGCTATCGCCGTCCTGAAGCGTAATCTTGTGGGTGCCGCCGTAGTCTTCGGGGACCGTCCAGCTTGTTTCGAACGCGCCTCGTTCGTCGGTCCTGACGGTCGTGATCGTCTCAGTTCGGGGCTGGTACTGCGGCCCGACGACCCGATTGGCTCCGATGATGGCCCACTCCCCATCGCTCGTCTGCCAGACGAGGTCGTACGTTTCGTCCGTGGGGAACTCCCGCCCGCGGATCGTCAACTCGTCGCCGACGTATCCGTCCTCGTCACTCAGTTCGAGCGTCCCCCGCGCGTCACCCGTTCGCCGGTCCGCAAGCCGATCTTGCAGTTCCGAGGAGAGGTCGGAGTCGTCCATACTCGTCGTTCAGCACCTGGGAGGAAATAGCTTGTCTCGGGCGGGATCGATCCCGAACGGACAGTCACACGACTAGCAGAACGACGCCGCTCGCCACGACGATCCCGAGCACGATCGCGACGAGGTGGCCCAGTTTCCGCGTCCCGAGTGTCCATGCCAGCGCGGCCTTGACGAACGTGTTGGCGATTGCCGCGATGACGATCCCGGTGGTCGCGACCTCCGCGGAGACGGTCCCCTCAGCGGCGAGTCGGCTCAGCGTGAGCGTCATGGCGTCGACGTCCGCCAGCCCGGAGAAAAATGCCGTCGCGTAGATCCCCGACGCGCCGAGCCACTCGTTGGCGTACTCGGAGACGAGCAGGACGACAGCGAAGATCGCGCCGAACAAAAGCGCCGGCCGGAGCCGGAACGGGTTCTCCAGTTCGTCCGGTTCGATAGATTCCCCGGCGGTCGTCCGCCAGTACAGCAGGACTGCGGCGACTATCCCGACGGCCGTCATCGCACCCAGCGGCAGGGCGACGGAAGACAATAGCGCGGGATTGACGACAGCGACCTCGATGAGTGCCCGCGGAAACATGACGATCGAGGCAGTCACGACCGCGAAGGCACAGACGTGATACAGTGACCTGTTCTGGACGGTCTTTTCCGCCATCGAGACCGTCGTCGCCGTCGAGGAGACGAACCCGCCCACGACACCCGTGATCGCGATCCCGCGCTCCGGCCCCAGGACGCGTCCGAGCACGTACGCGACGAACCCGAGCCCGGTGACGAACACGACCATCAGCCAGACGAAGCGCGGATTGAGGCCGTACAGCGCCTCGAGTTCGCGGTCGGGAAGTGCAGGTAGGACCACCAACACGACGAGCACGAACTTCGCCGAGGCGAGCCGTTCGCTGCGCTCGATCCGGTCGGCGAACTCGTGGATCGGGTCTTTGGTCGTGAGCAATACGGTGACCGCGCCGCCGACGACGACCGCGAGCGTGGCCGCCTGCTGGGAGTGCATCGTCATCGCCCCGAGCAACACCGTCAGCAGCGCGGCCGCGACCGTCGTGAGGCCGATGTCCCGTTCGTAGACGACCCGGGCGACGTACGCAACCGTCAGCGGGATCGCGAACACGGCGAGCGCGGCCGGGAACGCATCGGGAAAAAAGCCCCAGACGAGCGCGCCGTACAGCGCGAACAGCGGGAAGGTCCGGCTGCCGGCGATCGCACCCGCGGACTCGCTTTGCTCGCGCTCGATCCCGATGAGCGCCCCAAGGCCGAACGCGACCAGCAGGTGGAGGACGACCTCCGCCAGCGGGTCCGCGACTGGATCGACCATCGTCTAGACCTTTCGCTCCAGCCCTTGTCATACTGCCGACTGTCGCGGAGGTGTGCGGCCGACGCGGTGCGAGTCACGCTCGACGGCCCCGGATCTTCACCCGCTCCGGACCTGTTCAGCAACGTCCCCCAGGAGCCGGAACTTGGCGGGCGAGTAAGCGATCACACGCACGTCAGCGAGCGTGTCGGGTTCGTAGGCAGCAACTTCCTCACAGACCAGCCGCGCCCCGTCCTCGAACTCGAAGGCGGCTGCTCCCGTCCCGAGGATTGGCACGACCAGCGATTCACAGCCGAGTTCGTCGGCTGTCTCGAGGCTGTTTCGAGTCGCATCGCGGATGCTCTGGTCGGTCGCGCGGCCGTCGTCGTAGTGTGGCATCGCGGCCGCGTGGATAACGTACTCGGCGTCGAGGTCGTAGGCGTCGGTGACAGCTACCTCGCCGAGGTCGATCGGTCCCTTCGAGGTGGCTTCCTCGTTGATCGGGCCGTTCGCGCCGCGTCGAAGTGCCCCGGCGACGCCGCTGCCCATCTGCAAGCTCGTCCCGGCAGCGTTGACCAGTGCGTCGGCGCGCTGTTCGGCGATATCTCCCTGAACGGTGGCGAACTCCATACCTGCGAATAGAAACGCCCGACAGTAAAATCTCACCTCGTTCCCGGAAGCCGCCTACTCGACAGCGTCCATCGCCGCCTCGAGCGTGAACGACCCCTCGTAGAGTGCACTCCCGACGACGACCGCGGCTGCGCCGGCTTCTGCCAGCGCCCGCACGTCCTCGATCGTCGCGACGCCGCCGCTGGCGACCACCGGGATGTCGACGGCGTCGACGACTCGACGGACCGGCTCCGTCCGGACGCCGTCGAGTTGCCCTTCCACGTCGACGTCGGTAAAGAGGATCCCGCCGGCCCCCAGGTTCTCGTATCGTTCGGCGGCTTCGGCCGGGTCGAGACCGGTGCCCTCCGTCCAGCCGGAGACGACGACCTCGCCGTCCTTGGCGTCGAGACTCACGAGCACGCTTTCGGGGTGTTCGTCGCTGATCTCGGCGACGATCTCGGGGTTCTCGACGGCGGCCGTGCCGAGGATGACCCGGTCGACGCCCCCGTTGAGGAGTTCGACCGCGTCCTCGACGGTTCGGATTCCGCCGCCGAGCTGGACGTCCACGTCGACGGCCTCGCGGATCGCCTCGATCGCGGCGGCGTTCTCGCGCTCGCCCTCGAACGCGCCGTCGAGATCGACGAGGTGGAGCGTCCGTGCGCCCGCCTCGACCCACCGCCGGGCGGCCTCGACCGGATCCCCATAGGTCTTCCCGGTCCCGCGCTCGCCGCCGACCAACTGGACGACCTGGCCGTCCTGCATGTCCACGGCAGGGACGACCTCGAACTGTTCGAACATGCCTCTCTCTGGGAGCAGGCGGGGCAAAACGGGTTCGATTCCGTCTACGGTGTCGTCCGGACGTCCAGTTCGTCGTCACACCAGTTCCGTCGCTATCCAGGGTTCACCGCTGCTGTGTCAGGTTCGCCGCCGGAGGTATCGTGCGGCGACAAGCGGGGCGACGAGCAGTGTCACGGGCACGAGTATCCAGATCCGGCCGGCAAGCACGTCGTAGTCGGCCAGCAGGACGGCCCAGGATTTGCCCACGACGTAGTGGCCAAAGCCAAACTCGAACGCGAGCGTCAGGACCGTCCAGAGGCCGCCGACGGCCAGCAGCGTCCGCCGCTCGGCCTCCTGGGCGAACCGCTCGACGTACAGTACTGCGACGATTGCGACCGCAACGGTAAGCAGGAGCGTGCTGAGGACGTGTGCCCCCGCGTCACCGAGCGAGAGGGCTAGCACCGCCTCGCGGAAGATACCGTTGAGTACCGCCAGGACGGCCAGTCCGGCCCAGACGGCCAGCGCCGGCCCGAGCAGGCGACGCCACGAGGATCGGATCTGTGTGTTGACCTGTGATGTAGGCGCTTCCATGCGATGACAGACGCGTCCGGCCGATATGAAACCGTATTGACGCGTGTCAGCAGGTGCCTCTCGATGCCGAGACGCGACGTAGCGGCAGGGACCGAACGTGTCTTTTCGGTCCCCCGCGTACCCCCGACATGCGCGCGTTTCGGATCGCCTACGACGGCCGTCCGTTCCACGGGTTCCAGCGCCAGCCCGACGTGTCGACGGTGGCCGACACGCTGCTCTCGGCTCTCCGCGAACTGGATGTCCCCTTCGATGGCGATACGCCGCCGGGGTACGCCGCGGCGGGCCGGACTGACGCCGGCGTCTCGGCGCTCGCCCAGACGGTCGCCTTCGAGGCCCCGGAGTGGCTCTCTCCGGCGGCGTTCAACAGCGCACTCCCTGCGGATGTCCGCGCGTGGGCACACGCCGACGCTCCGGACGGCTTTCACGCCACGCACGACGCGACAGAGCGGGGGTACACCTATCATCTCTATGCGCCCGGGGTCGATCGCTCGCGAGCGCGTGACGGAGCGCGACTGCTCGCCGGCGAACACGACTTTCACAACCTCACGCCGGACGAGACCGGAACCGTCCGGGAGCTCACAATCGAGGTCGAGCGCGACGGGCCGTTTCTCGTCTGTCGGTTCCGGGCTGGGGGGTTCGCACGGCAGCTCGTCCGGCGACTCGTGACGCTGCTGGCGTCGTTCGCCCGCGGCGAGGCCGACCGCGACCGGATCGAGCGCGTGCTCAGCCCCGAACCCCTCCCTGGACCCGACGGGGTCGGTCCCGCGCCGCCGGAGCCGCTGGTGTTGACCGACGTCGACTATCCCGAACTGAGCTTTCAGCCCGACGAGAACGGGACGGCGAGCGCTCGCGAGATCTTCGGACAGCGCCACCGGGAGCTGCGCTCGCGGGCCGAGGTCGCGAGGTCGATCCACCAACGACTCCCGACAGATCCCGACTGACCGACTACTGCAGCCGAGAGGTACAAACCGCTCCAGGCCCGAGAGAAAGCCGATGGATCGATCACAACTCGTGACGGGAGGCTTGCTCCTGGCCGCGGTCGTTCTCGTCCCCGGGATCTCCAACTACGCGCTGACCCAGCTCGGGTACGGGACGCTCGGCACGGCGATCTGGTACGGCGGGTACGGGATCGGCGTCGTCCTCGTCTGGGCGCTGTGGCTCCGCCCGCTGGACATCTCCGGCCCGAACGACCGCGACTATCCCGGGGAGTGATGGACGAGCGTGTCCTGTCTCCACTATGGGATCCGAGACAGTCCGCCTCTGGCTGGTCGAGCGTACCTATTCTGACGACGAGCAGAACCTGATCATCCTCGTCTACGCGACGACTGACGGCCGTCGGTACTTCCGCAAGGAGCGGGCGCTGACCAGCTTCACTGGCGCCGAGCGCGAGACGACGGCAGCGATCGAGGAGCACCCGGACAACCTCGGAACCGTCGAGCCGGGCGATCGGGAGCGCTACGCCGCCGAAGCCGGCCGGATGGCCTCGAAACACGACCCGGACGACAGCGTCTGACGCTCGGAGGACGGCCACAGGGACAACCGCGCCTGGCGTACGCTCGCAGTTTGCAGGGACCGGAACGGACTTTTCTACGAAGGCCACAGTTCGAGTAATGGCAGAGCGCGGTATCTCGCGGCGTTCGTTCGCGAAGGCGGCTGTGGCGATCGGTGGTGCAAGCGCGCTGGCGGCGTGTCTGGATCGCGGTGACACCGAGCCGATCCCCTCGGGTCCGGACGACCTCTCGGCGCTCCCACGTCGCCAGCACGCCTGGAACGAGTCGCTACCGACCGACGAACACGGCAACGTCCGGACGCCCTATCACCACCTGCTGCTGTATTACGACTACGGCAGCGCTGAGACGACGGCCGGGGCGACACCTACCGATGACGATCGGAACGCCGTCGAGAATACCCTTCGGAGCCTGGAGCGAGCGTACGAGCACTCCAACGACGGGCTGTTGTTCACGGTCGGCTACTCCCGGCGGTACTTCGAGCGCTACGAGGCCGCGCTGCCCGAGAGCGTCGATCTGCCGCGACCGGACGCGCTCGCGCCCTTCGAGGACCCCGAACGCGACGAGTTCGATGCCGTAGTCCACCTCGCGAGCGACCGCGCGGACGCCCTCCTGGAAGCCGAAGAGGCGCTTCGGGGCAACCGCGAGACGGCGAACGGCGAAGAGATGGCCGCCGCACTCGATGACGTGCTGCGGTTTCGCGACCGCCGGACGGGCTTCATCGGCGAAGGGATGCCGGCCGAACGCGACGACGTCGACGGCGTGCCGGACGGGGCAGTGCCCGAGGACGCACCGATGTATATGGGCTTCAAGTCCGGGTTCCGTGCCAACCAGGCCACCGAAGAGCGGGTGACGATCGGGTCGGGTCCCTTCGAGGGCGGGACCACCCAGCACGTCTCGAAGATCCGGCTCCACCTCGATCAGTGGTACGAGCAGGACAGCCGCTCTCAGCGCGTGAGCAAGATGTTCTGTCCGGCCCACGCCCAGGAAGACCGGGTCGAGGGCGCGGGACAGAACCTCGGCGACGCCAGCGGCGCCAGCGCCTGTCCGGCCCACACGACAGACGCCCGCGAGAACGGCGTCGTCGGACATGCCCAGAAGAACACCGCTGCCCGCGAGGACGGGGCCCCGATTATGTTACGCCGGGACTTCGATTCGACGGACGACGATAGAGCCGGATTGCACTTTCTGGCACTACAGCGCGAGATCGGGGACTTCGTCGAGACCCGCGAGGCGATGAACGGCACCGACGCCAACGAGGCCAGCGGCGCGGTCGGAGTGCGCCATAACAACGGGATCCTCCAGTATATGACCGTCCTGCGTCGGGGAAACTACCTGCTGCCACCCAGAGACAAGCGCGCGCTACCCCGGCCGAGTTGATCCGTTGCTCTCGTGGTCCGTGGCCGGGCTGTGTCCCACAGAGATGGCCGCGACCGTGTCGCTATTGTGCGTCCGGCCCGGATTTTGGGTGATGAATCGACGGACTTTCCTGCGGGTGAGCGCTGTCGGTGCCGCCGGCGGGCTGGCCGGCTGTGGCGAGTTGTTCGCCCGGCAGTCGACCGCTCGAATCCCACCGGTGCTCGATGATCGGCCTGACGGCGTCTATCGGCCGACACACATCGAGGGAATGAAAATGATCGGGACGCAGACGGTCGGTGACCGCACCGTCGGGCTGTTCTACTCGTTTCCCCATCGGTTCTGGACCGTCAGCGGAGAGACTAACTTGGCCGAAATCCAGGACGCCCAGACCGTCCACCTGATGGCCTCGATATGGGACCGAGAGACGGAGACGGTCGTCCCCGTGTTGCGCCAGCCCCGGTTTGCAGTGTCCCAAGACGGCGATTCGATCGACGAGAAGCGCGCCTGGCCGATGCTCAGCCAGAATATGGGCTTTCACTTCGGCGAGAACATCGACCTCGACGGTGACGGCACCTACACCGTCGAGGTCGAGGTCCCGCCGATCGACATCGAGACGGTCGGCGCATTCGACGGACGCTTCGAGTCTGCACACACGGCGGAATTCACCTTCGAGTACGCCGAGAGCGAGCGTGAGGATATCCCATTCGAGGAGTTCCCCGACACGGCCGGCGAGCGCGCGGCTGTCGACCCAATGGGGATGGATATGCCGCTGTCGTATGCACCTGCCATCGAGGAACTGCCCGGCTCGCCCGTGACGGTCGGTCGTGTCGGCGACGCCGAGTTCGTCGCGACCGTCGCGGACGGAGCACTGATCGTCTCGCCGCGGACGCCGTACAACCGTTTCGCTATCCCTGGGTTCCCGCTGTCGGCGACCGTCGAGAGTGCCGGATTCGACGACGTCCTCGCGGGCGCGATCGGCCCGTCGCTCGGCGCTCACTACCGCGCTGGGCTCGACAACACGCCCGAAAGCGGCGACACCGTGACGGTCACCGTCGACGGCCCGAACTCGCTGTCCCGCCACGAGGGCTACGAAACGGCGTTTCTCGAAGGCGGGTCGATTTCGACGACGCTGTAACGTCGATTGAGACGGTCGGTTGTACCGATTTCCTGGCGGCCGTATGACCTGTGCAATCGAGTCATACTGGTGGCTAGACCATTTCGAACTGATCCGGTACGCCGTCGTGCCGGATCCCTTTACGAACGTATAGCCACCAGTGTCAGAATGAAAACTATTTTGTATCTGGGGGGTGATACCAAACACCACGAGCCGCTGCTCGCGCGTCGGGGTGGCGCGCAGTTGTGGCTGTGGGGGCCGCCTATGGCAACGCAAGAGTCGACAGCAACTAGCTGGGTGGATAGACAGGCAACCACTGGTGAGCACAGTCAAATTGTCCGCATGCTCGCGGATATCGAAAGCTACCTCTGGGGAGTCCTTGTCGTTGCTCTCCTGTCCGATGTCGTCCTTACAGGGTACGGGCTACAGCATGGATTGAGCGAGGGAAATCCAGCAATGCGTCTCGCGGTCGACGCGGCCGGTATCGTCGCGCTGCTTGGCGCGAAGCTCGCCGCCCTCGGATTCGGTGTTGCGGTCCGACGGGCTCTTGACGATCGGGGCGCCGTTGTCCCGCTTGGACTAGCGATACCGTGGGTCGGTGCTGCTACGGTCAACGCTGTGTTGATACTCTGATATCGAAACACTCAGTTCGCGCCGATTTGCCGGACGGACTGTCGTAACGATTTGTCGCGCTAGTTGCAGTCGGCCAGTTAATTCCGAGCAGACTTACACGGCTGTATGACGTGCCACGATCAAGTCGAGAACCTGAAAAAGCGCGGCCCCGTGTCCCGACGTATGGAAGCGACCAAGCGCGGTGACGTCGCGATCGGGTACGATCGCGTCGGTCCCGAGGACGCCGAGACGATCGTGTTTCTGGAGCGGCTGGGGTACAGCCGCTGGATGTACAACTGGCAGCGACGGGACTTCGAGGAGCGGTACGAACTGCTCGTGCCCGACAACCGCGGCACCGGCGCGTCGAGCGAACCGGAGGGGCCGTACACGATCGCTGAGATGGCTGCCGACCTCGAGGCCGTGCTGGCCGATGCCGGAGCCGATACGGCCCACCTCGTCGGCGCGGAGATGGGTGGAATGATCGCCCTGCAGTACGCCCTGGAGTACGACCGGGCGGTCTCGCTGACGCTGATGGCGACCCATCCCGGCGGCCCGGACGCGAAGTCGACGCCCGAGTCCGTCCGCGAGCGGCTGTTCGATCCCCGTCCAGATATCGATGAGGAAGCCCGGATCCGAAAGCGACTTGAGCCGATGCTCAGCGACTCCTATCGCGACCGGTATTCCGAGATCGTCGATCAGATCGTCGAGTGGCGGGTGCAGAGTGACGCCTCCGAACGCGCTCGCGACTGGCAGGCCGCGGCCATCGAGGACTTCGACGTGAGCGACCGACTCGAAGATATCGCGCTCCCGACGCTCGTGATGTCCCCGACGGGCGACGAGGTCGTGCCACCCGAGAACGGCGAACTGCTGGCCGAGCGGCTCCCGAACGCGGAACTGCTGACCTTCCGGAACGCCCCGCATCTCTTTTTCATCGAGGAGGCGATCCAGGTGAACGAACACCTCGCGATGTTCCTTGCGGACGTCGAAACGTGAGTGCAGGAGGGGAACACCCGTCCCGCCGGACCCGGAACGCGTTGACGAGACACGAAGCTAAAAAGCGCTGGCGACCGGACCGTCACCAATGGCTGTCCAGGGAGCACTCCGCGAGTGGGTCCGCTCACACACGCTCGGCGTCGCGGTCGCGATCACGGCGATCGGCTACGCGCTCGTGTTGAACGCCTTCGAGGGGATCGTCCCGCTGTTCCCGTCAATCGGTGAATCGACTGTCCGGCTGCTCAGCAGTGTCATCGTCGTGATCAACGCCGCGACGCTGACCGCGCTGCTTTCGGGCGTCTACTACATTCGGCAGCGACGGATCGACCGCCACCGGGTCGCGATGGTGACGGCCGTCGCGCTGGAGCTGGGGTTTCTGGTGTTGTACCTCTGGAAAGTCGGCGGGGGCGGTGAACTGTACATCCAAGCGAGCGGACTGTTCCGGCTGGCATACCTCCTGGTCCTCGCGATCCATCTGGTCTGCTCGGCGCTGTCAGTCCCGCTGGTCATCTACGCTGTCCTGCTGGGGTTGACGCGTTCGCCGGCAGAACTGGAACGGACGGCACACGCACGCGTCGGCCGGATCGCGGTCGCCGTCTGGTCGGTCAGCCTCGCGCTCGGGATCGTCACCAGCGCCATGCTCCGAATCGCCGGCTCGGAACTGGAGACGGTCGGTGTGATCGTACTGGTGTGACTGGCCCTAGCTGAGATCGAGACTCAGGTGTTTGACCGGCGGGCCGTCGGCTTCTAGATCGTATCGCGGGGCCGCGAGTGCAACGAGCAGGTCCGTCAGGAACGACTCCTCGTCGAGGACGGCCGTCACGTCCGAGCGACCGGGAAGTTCCGTCGACTGGAACAGCTCCCGAATCTCCGGGATCGAGGCGACACCTTTCTCGTCGAGTTCGGCGACCGTGTCCTGGACCGCGAGCCAGGTTTGAATCGTCGTGACGAGGTACTCCCGGGCGCGCCCCTCCGGGTTCGGCACGTCTACGATCGTCGAGAGGTACTTCGTCGCGCTACTCTCGGCAATATCGACCTCGCCGTCGAGCCAGTCGAGCACCTCGTCGCGAGTCACGTCGGTGTCCAACTCCTCGACCGCGCGTTCGCAGATGTCGGCCTCCTCGGTGGCGACCTCGTGGAAGACATTCCCGACGACGACGGCGTCCGCGCCGGCGTCGAGGACGGCATGCGCGTTCTCGCGGTTGTCCAGTCCGCCGCCGTACCACAGTCGCGACCAGCGCCGCCCCTCGTCGACGGCTTCCAGAATCGACTCGGCTTCCTCGCCGCCGAACGTTCCGGAGTATTCGAGATAGATGAGTTCACTACCGAGGTGGCGCTCGGCCGCCATCGCGCGCTGTTTGGCCGTCCCCGGATCGAGCAGATCATTTTCGGTGACGTTGCTCTCGCGGGCGGCCGCACTGTCGGGGTTCATGATGATGTACGCCTCGAAGACCGTCTCCTGCAAGAGCCACGACGTCGCAAACGCCGCGAGCCGATCCTCGATGGCCGCCCCCGGCGATATCGGGAGCTTCTTGGCAATCATCTCCGGGGCGAGTTCCGACTCGATGTATTCGACACCCGACCCGAGTGTGCCGATCAACGCTTCGACGTCGCCGTTGAGGACCTCCGGGATGGCCAGAAACTCCGCCCGAGAGTGCGTGTCGGTCGTCACCTGCTTTGGGCCGCTTGGCTCCTGGAACGCCGGGACCGGCCGGTCGGCGACGAGTTCGAGCGTCTCCTCGGTGTTCTGATCGGTCACGTCTCGGGAGCCGCCGACCTCCAGGGCGCTCGTGTGCTGGAGATACAGTGGGTACAGCAGCGGCAGTTCCTTTTCGTCCTCGGGATCGATCTTGGTGATATGTGCCCAGTCGGCCGGGACCGGATTCGTGTCCAGATCCAGCAGCGATCGACCGGCGATGCCTCCGATCGTCGAGTACCGCTCGACCGTGCGTGCGATGTCTTCGATCCGTACCATTACCCGTTCCGTGGGCGCGTCAGTATAAAAGCCTGGCAGAAATCGTTCGAAACCGATCGGGCTGTCACAGCTGCCCAGTACCAGGCAGCACGTGCGGGTTGCCGGAGTGGTAGATGTACTCCGTGGCGATACCCGTCAGCGGTGACTCGGTTTCGGCCGCGTGGGATCGGGCAATATCGAGATATCGCTCGGTGATCTCCTGAACGCGTCGGGCGGCCTCGCGGTCGCTGTCGGCCAGTAGATATTCGGCCGTAACCGGTGTTAGCTGCCCGTCTTCCACGTCCGCGCCGTAGTCGTCGACGTCGTCGAGCCAGATCTGTGCGGCGATGATCGCCAGCACGATCGAGCGTTTGAACGCTGTCTCGACCGGTAGGCCCGCCGCGCGGTACATCTCGATCATCGCGTCGTAGATCACGCCGACCCTGGCATACTGGGTCCAGAGATACGGCAAATCGTGCTGCTCGTCGCCGAACACGTCCGTCTCGGCGTCGAACGGTGCGTCCCGATACTCGGTCTCGATCGCCGTGACGGCGCCAGCCTCACCGTTGCGGGCGCGTTCGTACAGGTCCCGGAAGTGCGGATCCCGGTCCTGATGGGCTTCCGAGAGGCCGACGGCCCACTCGTAGGTCTCGGTCAGTTCGTCCGGCAACTCTTCGAGGTGGTCTTCGAGGTCGGCCTGGAGCGTCTCCTGGGCGATCCGTGCGACGCGAGCGCGCTCGTCGCTGTCGACGCTTATCGACACCTCGAAATCCTCGTATTCGCCGTCGTTGACGGCGTCGCGCATGTCGCCGTCGAGCAGTGCTTCGATGACGATCCGCGTCAGGTACTCCGCCCGGTCGACCATCGCCTCTGGGCTGGCGGGAGCTTCGCCTACGTCGGATGGATCAGCGGGTGTGCGATAGCTGTCGTCGCCGACAGCGTTTGCGACCCGGCTGGCCCAGGTGCTTCCGGCGACCGGATCGGTCCCGTCGGCGCGACGCTGAGCACGCCGGTAGAGGTACCCGAGCGTCAACTCGGCTGGCAACAGTAATTTGGTGTCGTATTCGAACGTGACGGACTCGACGTCGAACTCCCTGGCGAGTTCCGATTCGACGAGCGTGAACACGTCTTCGACCATCGCCTCGGTCCGGTCGTCGACCGTCGATTTCAGCCGTAGACTGCCCAGATCGAATGCGCCGGTGTGCCCGTAGTAGCCGAAGACGGCCCGCACGGCCGTCGGCAGCGCCGATCGACCGGCGAGCCAGCCGGCGGTGGCACGGAGTGGTCCTGTCATAGATGGCCCTCAGCGAGCGTATGTGTTCCCGACACTCCTCCCGGACGGATAAAGACGCTTGTCCTTTCGTCCGGTATATTCTGTTATGGACCAGTTGAGCGCGCTGCTCGCAAGCAGGAAGCGCGACGTACTCACCGGCTGGACCGCCGTCGCTGTGCTCGCTCTGACGACTGTCGAGACTGTTCTTGACGGGGCGTTCGACTGGGCGTTCGTCGCGCTTGTCGTTGCGGTGGTGATTTTGACACCTGCCGTCGTTTTCCGCGATCGACGGGCGATGCCGCCCTGGGAGCTTGTCGTACTCGCGCTCGCGCCGCTTCTCTGGCAAGCGGTGCTTGGCCAGACGTTCCGGACGGAGATCCCGACGTACCTGGCTGTGGCTGCGCTCGCGCTGCTTGCCAGTACCGAATTGCATCAGTTTACGTCGGTCCGGATGAACCGGCCGTTCGCGATTGTGCTGGTCGTATTGATAACGCTCGCAGTCGCCGGCGTCTGGAACGTCCTCCAGTGGACTGCGGACGTGTTCTTCGGGACGACGTTCGTGCTCGACGGGCGTAGCCAGGACGCGATCAACGCCGATGTACTGGTGGAGTTCGTCTCGGCTAGCTGTGCCGGGATCGGCGCAGGCGTGCTCTTTGACCGGTTCGTTCGATCGCGAGACGCCGAGTCGAACAATCGGAGCTACGTGCCACCGGAACCGAACAGTGATCGGACGGATGGAGACGATCTCGAGTCCGGCACAGACGACGCCTCCGACGCGCGGCGGTTGCGCGATCGGCTGTCGATCAGCCCCCGCCGACAGCACCAGGCCAGCCGCGGTATGCAACTGGTACTCGCAGGGATCCTGCTGTGGGGTTTGTACGCACGAGATCTGGAGGTAGTCGCCAACGCAGCAGTGATGCTCGCGATCACGTCTGTCCCGGCGATCCTGCGACGCGAATACGGCCTCTCGATGGACGCCGGGCTGGTCCTCTGGCTCACCGCTGCAGTGTTTCTACACGCGCTGGGTTCGGCCGGACTCTACTCTCAGATTCCGCTGTTCGATCGGGTCACACACGCGCTTTCGGCGACAGTCGTCGCCGCAGGCGGCTACGCCGTCTTCCGGGCGGTCCACGTTCACGTCGAACGGATCTATATCCCGCCCAAACTGATGAGTGCGTTCATCCTCCTGTTCGTGTTCGCTGCCGGCGTCGCCTGGGAGATTCTCGAGTTCGCACTCGATCAAAGTGCCGCTGCACTGGGAATACAGGCCGTGCTCATCCAGTACGGCATCGACGACACGATCGGGGACCTTATTTTCAACGCGCTCGGTGCACTCGTCGTCACAATCTGGGGGACGGTGTATCTGACCGACCTTTCGGAGTCGATCGCAGACCTGGTCGTGGCGCAGTTCGTAGAGAACGACCACTCGTGATGATGCGTTTCTTGACATAACTGGTATGGCTCCTCGGCACACGCCAGAAAGCATGAAGCGATGGCAGCGCCGGGCGGTACAGACGATCGGTGCCGTCGCCGTGCTGGCCGTGCTTTCCTCGATCGTGTATCATTACACGCTGGTCGTCATCGAGGGACGGTCGCCGTCGTACTTTCAGTCGACGCAGGTCGTCGTCGAGATATTCACCGGGACTGGCTTTGGCGCGCACTCGCCGTGGAACACTCCGTTCGCGAACGTGCTCGTCATCGCGCTGGACCTTTCGACGTTCCTGCTCCTGTTCATCGTCCTCCCGTACGTCTTCCAGCCGATCCTCGAAGATCGGCTGACGCCGACCCCGCCCGAGCGGACGAACCTCGTCGAACACGTCGCCATCGCGGGCGATCGGACCGGCCAGACCGACCGATTGCTCGAAGAGTTCGACGCCCGCGGCGTCCCGAACGTCCTCGTCACTGCGGATCCCGAGACGGCGCTCGGACGCTCTGATGACGGGACTGACGTCGTCTATGGTGATCCGACCGAATCGAGCGCGCTCGAGCGAGCGAACGTCGGCCGAGCCCGCACAGTAGTCGTCAATACGGACAGCGAGGACGTGGCTAACTGTGTCCTCGCTGTCCGGGAACTGACGGCCGACGCCCAGGTCGTCGCGCAGGTCCGGGACCCGTCGCTGCAAAACCCACTCGAGTACGCCGGTGCCGATACGGTCCTCATGCCGCGTCGGCTGCTCGCGAACCGGCTGGCCGGCCGGGTCCGGTCGCTGTTCGACCCGCGGATCAGCGACGTGCTGTCGATCTCCTCCGAGTTCGCTCTCGTCGAGACGACCGTCACGGAGGATAGCCCGTTGTGCGGCGAGACGCTCGAAACCGCCGGCCTCGACAACGGCTCCGACGTGACCGCTCTCGGACTGTGGGACGACGGCGATTTCGTCCCCTCGCCGCCGCCGGAGACGGCCCTCGAAGCGAACACCTCCGTGCTCGTCGCGGGTCCGGAAGAGCGGTTGCAAGAGCTTGAAACCCGTCTCCCGGACGCACCGTCGACCGACGGGCGGGTCGTCATCGCCGGGGCCGGCGAGGTCGGCTCGACCGTCCAGCGGCGACTGGAACGCGCCGGGATCGACTGTACGCTCGTCGACCGCGTCGATCGCGAGGGTGTGGATCTCCAGGGCGACGTGACCGACGAGGCGGTACTCCGGGACGCGAATCTCGGTGACGCCGCCGTCTACGTGGTCGCGATCGGGAACAACGCCGAGGCGATCCTGTCGATCCTCCTCGCGCGAAACCTCACGTCCGACACGGAGATCGTCGCACGCGTCAACGACTCGGACATCCAGTCGAAGGCTCGCCGTGCCGGAGCGAACTACGTGCTCAGTCTGCCGGACATCAGCGCCCGTCTGATCGCGATGAACGTTCTCAAGGAAGATCTCCTCTCGTACGACAGACAGGTGCAGATCCTCCGAATCGAGGGCGAACGGCTGGCGGGACAGACACTGGACGAGACGCCGATCGGGCCGACCGACGCGGTGCTGGTCGCCGTCGAACGCGACGGCGAACTCCTCACGGATCCCGACGCCGACTTCGAGATCGACGACGACGACCGGCTGCTGATCGCCGGGAGCGACGATTCGCTCGACGCCTTCGAGACCGCGATGCACCGCTAGACGTCGGGAAAAACTCCCAGCACCTGACCGTTCGTTCACGACAGCCTTTTGGCACGTCACGGAAAACGAGTCAGCGATGCGTACCGAACAGTTCGACGTGATCGTCGTCGGGGGTGGGACCGGCGGAACGTTCGCCGCCACGACCGCCGCTCGTGAGGGGCTTGACGTCGTGCTTCTCGAACGGAAATCCGAGTCCGAGGCCGGACACATCGCCTGTGGCGACGCGATCAAGGGTGCGAACACGTTCCCCGACGTGATCGACCGCGAACATCTCCGCGCGGAGTCGTTCACCAACGACGGCATCGAGCGTGCACTGTTCGAACTCCCCGACGGAGAACGGATCGAGTATTCCTTTGGCGGTCAGTCCGGCGCGATCGTCGACCGCAAGCGCTACGGCGAGGTCCTGCTCGAAGAGACCGACCGCGCCGGCGTAACGATCCAGTATGACACCGTCGTCCAGGACGTGATCCAGTCCGACGGCGTGGTCGAGGGCGTCGTCGCGACGCGAAACGGGATACAAACGCGGTACGAGGCTCCGGTGACCATCGACGCGGCCGGTGCACTGTCGATCCTGCAAGACAGGGTCGACTTCGGGGCGTCGACCTTCGATACGAACGTCGATTACACGCATTTCTGTTCGGCCTACCGTGAGGTCCTTTCGGTGGACGAGCCGGTCGACTACGACGACGCGCTGGTGTTCAAGCCGACCGAGGAACTGGGCTATCTGTGGTATTTTCCGCGGACGGAGAGAGAGATCAACGTCGGTCTCGGCTTTCAGATGACCGAGGAGCCGATGCAGTTGGTCGAGACGCTCAGAGGGGATCTCGGGGCGAAACCCGAGTTCGCGAATGCGACCGTCGAGGACAAACTCGGGGCGGCACTTCCGACCCGGCGACCTTACGATTCGGCTGTCGCGCCGGGGTATCTGGCCGTCGGTGACGCTGCTGCGCACGTCAACCCGACGACGGGCGGTGGCATCCCGGGCGCGGCGAAGGCCGGCCACTGGGCCGGGGAGGTCGCCGCCGACGCCGTCGTCGAAGAGTCGGTCGACGAAGCGACCCTCTGGAGGTACAACCACCGGGTGCAGACGGATTTCGGCAAGCGCTTCGCCGCGATGGACCTGTACAACATCTTCGGGACGGCCCACTCGATCGACGAACTGACTGATGTCATCGCGTCGCTGCCGGCCCAGCAACTCATCGACGTACTCGGGAAAGAGGGGACGGCTTCGATGGGCCTGCTCGGAAAGGCCAGGCTGGCGCTCTCGACGCTCGGTCACTGGCGGACGCTGTACGACGCCTATCGGGTCAACGCGATGGCCGACGAACTCAAGTCCATCTACGAGCGGTATCCCGAGACGCCGGCGAACTTCCCGGACTGGCGTCGCGATCGCGACGCGTTCATGGATCGGTTCTACGAGCACGTCGGGGCCGAGCCGAAATACTAGCGGGCCGTCGCTCCCGGCTGTCGATCATCTGATGGATCCACGCGCCCTGTGGTATCGAAACCCACGCTTCAGAACCCCTTAAATGATAGAGCCCGTAGTGCAACTGATGTCATCAAGCGAACTCACACCGGAGAGCGTGCCGTCCACCAAGGGTATGCCGATGCTCGGACTCGGCACCTGGGAGAACGAGGACCCCGATCAGTGTGCCGAAAGCGTCCGCACTGCCCTGGAGATGGGGTATCGACATATCGACACGGCACAGGCATACGGTAACGAGGACGCCGTCGGCGAGGGGATCGCCGCTGCCGACGTCGATCGAGCGGATATCTTCCTCGCGACGAAAGTCTGGATCTCGAACCTCGACTACGAGGACGTCCTCGAAACCACACAGGAGAGCCTCGATAGACTCGGGACGGACTACCTCGACCTGCTGTACGTCCACTGGCCGTCACGGACCTACGAGCCCGAGGCGACGCTGGAGGCGTTCGACGAACTGTACGACGAGGGGACGATCCGAAACATCGGCGTCAGCAATTTCGAGCCGCGCCACATCGACGCGGCTCGCGAGCAGCTGGACGCGCCGATTTTCGCCAACCAGGTCGAGACTCATCCGATGCTCCAGCAGACTGAACTGCGGGACTACGCCGACGAACACGACATCGAGATCGTGGCGTACTCGCCGCTGGCTCGCGGTGATGTCTTCGAGATGGACGTCCTGAGTGAGATCGCGGAGAAACACGGCGTCAGCGAGGCCCAGGTGAGCCTGGCGTGGCTGCGTGCAAACGACGTGACTGCGATCCCGAAAGCGACCAGCGAAGCCCACATCAGGGACAACTGGGAGAGCCTGTCGCTGGAACTGGACGAGGCGGATCTCGAACGGATCTCGAACGTCGATCGGACGCGTCGGAAGGTCGATCCCGGATTCGCCCCCTGGTGAGGCCACGATCGCCCGTGCGTCCGTAACCTACAACTATTAACCAGCGGGCAACAGAACCAGTGAGTATGTCGGCCCCAAATCAGACGGGGATCGCGGGGGCGATCCGGATCGATCTCAAGCGCCTCCACGAGACCTGGATGGAACTGGTCTATCCGCGCCAGCTAGACGCGGAGCAGACGGTACTGGGCAAGTGGCGACCCCAGACGACAGGCAGCCGCATCGCGTATCGACTATGGGGGGCTATTGGGACACCGATTGTCGGCCTGCTGTATCCGCTGGTGCTTTTCGGCTACGTACTTCGCTATCAGGCAGGCAAGCTCGACTCGGCAGTCACGCGGATCGGAATTGCTGGCGTCGTCGTGCTTTCGGTGGTCGTCTGGGGCGCGCTCTCGGTGCTCGCACGGTATCAACTCGAGATGAGCCCAACCGGCGTCATCGCAGTCGTCGCGGCGGGCCTGGTCGCGACCGTCTCCGCCGCCCTCGCGGTCGTCACCAGCCGGATCGGCGGTCGCGCGTCGACGGTCCTGCTCTCCTATCCGCTGGCGATCACGGCCATCTTTCTGCCGCCGGTCGTCGCTGGCCTGTACTCCGAAGCCGTCGCGAGCTACATCTTTCCCCAGAGCGAGTCGCTCGCGGAGTGGCTGCTCGAGAACGTCCTGACGATCGGCGGTCTCAACGACTACCTCTGGAACAACTACGAACTGGAGGGAGTCGCCTACGTCGGCATGTGGTTCGGCATCGCCGTGCCGGTCGGCTGGCTCCTGGGAACGCTGGTCACGCTCGCGAATTACGTCCGCCCACGGGACTAGATTTCCGAGGTCTGAACGTCTGACGGACGGATCGCGCCGTCCCGTTCGGCGACTGTCACTGTCGATTCGCCGTCGAGCGTTATCGTCGCACCTGCCAGCAGCGGGGTGAGTATTCCCGCGATGATCGCTCCGGAGTCGGACAGCGACGCCGACAGCGCTATTCGATCGTCAGACTCGATGCCGTACGCCTCGCGAACGCGCCGTCCTGCCGCCAGCAGTTCGGCGTGTGTCCGCTCGCTGTCCCCCGCTCGCAGCGCCGGATCTGTCGGTTCCACGTCGGCAGGGAACTGGACTGGGTTCTCGCTCCAGCGTTCGCCCTCGAAGTGTGCGACCGTCGGATCCTCGGGCCGGCTACCGTACCCGATCGCCTTGCAACCGGGCGGCAACTCGCGGCCTTCGAGCCGATTGGCTGGACCGACGAGCACGTCCAGCCCGTCCAGCGACGCGGGGTCGACCGCGACGGTCGCGCCGACCGTCCACGCGCCGAACAGCGCGATGATCGCCTGCGCGTTCGGGGCCTCGTCGGAGCTTTCGGGATCGGAACCGTCGAAGAGCCCGACAGTTGTCCCCTCTCTGATGCCGTAGTGGCGCAACAGGTTGCCCGCCTTCCAGGCCTCCACACAGAACTGCTCGCCGCTCCAGGAGCGACTCCGCGGTCCCGACCGGTGGATCCACAACTCGTCGGTGCCGCGTTCTGGGTGTACGAGATCGCCGAGTACGTCCATACGGCCTGCTCGGGCCGGGTCGGACAAAAGCACCCGTGTCACGTGGCTCGCCCGCGCCACTGGGGCGGTCAGTGGGTCGACCTACCGGCCGAATCGCCGCTGTCTGGTTTGATAGTCCCGCAGCGCCCGGAGATAGTCGCGCTTGCGGAAGTCACGCCAGTTGACGTCCGTGAAGTACAGTTCGGAATAGACGGACTGCCAGATCATAAAATCAGAGAGCCGCTCGGCACCGGTCTTGACCACCAGATCCGGGGCCGTCGGGAAGACCAGTCGCTTCTCGATCTCGGATTCGTCGACGTCGTCGGGGTCGAGCCGCCCGTCGGCGACCTCTTCGGCCAGTCCGCGAACCGCGGTCGCGAACTCGTGTTTACCGCCGAGGCCGATGCTCACCTGGATCGGCGCGTCGGCCTGGTCGTCGTCGTCGGGACCGCGGACGGCGATCGGCCGGGGCGTATCCACGTCGCCGATCTGTGTCCGGAGCGTCGGCACTGCCTCCGCGTCGAGCACGCTGACGTACACGAGCATGTGGTCGGCACCGTACTCGAACACCCAGTCGAAACTCCGTTCGAGCGTCTCGTAGGCGCCCTTTTCGAGGAGATCCCGCTCGGTGAGGACGACGGCGACCGATTCGGGGAGCGAGGCATCGCTCCAGCGGATTCGCGCGGCGAGGTACCGATCGTACAGGCCCACACGGATGGATCGTCGGCCGGTGAAATAAAGCCCTCCGGATCGTCGACCGGTTCGGAAAGGGTAAGTATCTCTCGGGGAAACGCACGGTAGCGTGACATCGACAGTCCGGCGCGCCGGCGCGTTCGCCCTCGTCGGAGCCCTGTCGCTTGCGGTCCCACTGATGGACCGCCTGTTTTCCCGGCCAGTGGCAACTGTCGCCGCTGGCGCGCCGTTTCTGGCGATCGCCGCCGTCGCACTTGCGCTCTCCGATGACAGCGCGATTTTCGAGCTGTTCGCCCGGCCCGGCGACCGACGGGACGGCCGTCTCTACGGACTGGCCGGATTCGCACTCGCGATCGCGGTGCTCTCGGCGTTTGGAACGTATGCCGGGCTCTCGATCCCGGCGTTCGTGGCGAGCGTCATCGTCCTCTCGGGTGGGAACCTCGCCGCCCACGCGGCTCGCGACCGAGGGGTCGAGCCGTTCGGCGCAATGACGGCGTTCGTCGCGGGGAGCCTGCTGGCCGGGACTGGCGGGTATCTCGCCGCGGCTGCGATTCTCAATCACCCGACTGCTCTCCCGCGGGTCGTGTTCCTGGCCGCGACCGGCGCGTTGATCGGTGCGCTCGTCCGCTCGATGCTGTTCGAGCGCGACGACCCGGTCGTGTTGCTCGCGATCAGTCTGCTGCTGTGGCTGTTCGCCGACCTGTCGATCGCCGTCTCCGCGACCGGGATTACCGCTGCGCTTGCTGTGACTATCGCGCTCGGATACGTCTCCTACGCGCTGGAGACGGCTTCGATTCCGGGGATGCTCACCGGCGTCCTGCTGAGCCTGTTGACGCTGGTCGTCGGCGACGTCGGCTGGTTCGCGATGTTGATCACCTTCTTCGGTCTTGGCGGGCTGTCCGCGAAACTCCGGTACGACCGGAAGGTCAAACGGGGCATCGCCGAACCGAACGAGGGTGCCCGGGGAAGCGGGAACGTCCTCGCGAACTCGGTCGTCGCACTGTTCGCGGTCATCGCACACGCTGCGTCCCCGCGGATGGGGGCCGTTCCCGAGGGCCTGTTCCTGTTCGTCTTCTCCGGGGCGGTCGCCGCCGCGATGAGCGATACCCTATCCAGCGAGATTGGCGGACTGTACGACGATCCCCGGCTCATCACGACGTTCGAGGTGGTCGAACCGGGCACCGACGGCGGCGTGACCTGGCAGGGCGAACTGGCCGGCCTGTCGGGTGCCGCGCTGATCGCTGGAATCGGGGCGGTGGCGTTCGATCTCGGGGCAGTCGGTATCGGCGTCGTCGTCGCCGCCGGCCTCGTCGGGATGACCGTCGATAGCGTCCTGGGTGCGACTGTGGAGGGTGGGTTCGTGGGTAATCAGGGCGTCAACTTCCTGGCGACGCTCGTGGCAGGTCTGGCTGCCGGGGTGCTGGCAATCACGACAGGCACTATCGCGGTGTAACCGATGACGACGATCCGCGAAATCCGATCTGACGACCGGAGTCGATTGAGGCGGATACAGGAGTCTGTTCTGTCCGATCCCAGTCCGGACGTGCTGACGGCCGCCCTCGATGGGCCGCTGTTCGGACTGGTGGCCGTCGAGTCGGGCACTGTCGTCGGCTACCTGCTGGCTATCGTCGGCGACCGTCGCGTCTACGTGCCGGAACTCGCGGTCGCGGAGTCGGCTCAGCGCGAGGGGTACGGCTCGACGCTCGTGCGCGCCGCAGCCGATCGGTTCCGCGAACGGGGCTTCGAAGCCGTGCGACTCACGGCGCGTGCCGACGACACGGCTGCACGGCAATTCTACGAGCGTCTGGGGTTCGAGGCGGTCGAGCGAGCGCCGGACAACTACGACGACGCGGACGGAATCGTCTACGAAAAACGACTGTGACGGACGGTGACTCCGGGGCCGACCGCAGTAGCCGCGGGATCGGTGGCCGGCGACTACGAGACGACGCGCAGGCGGACGGACGTCGGCTTTTTGACGAACTCCCCTTCCGCGGTTGCGACGATCTGACTGACGCCGCGCTGGGCGGCCACGTCGAGCACGCGCTGATCGACTGCCCCGTCGACCAGCACCGTCACGGGCGCCGTCTCGGCGTCGGCGATGGCGTCGAATGCCTGGCCGGCGTCGCGCTCGTCGATCGGGTTCAGGCCGTCGTCGAGCAGTCGCGTCCGGCCGGTGCCGTCTTCGATGACGTGCGCGATGTGATCCCCGAGCGTCCGCTCGCGCTCGTCGTCGGTCGGGCTGTCGTCGGCTTCGGTCTCTGCGTTGTCAGCTTCGGCCTCGGTGTTGTCGGCTTCGTCCTCGGTGTCGTCGCTCTCCGTGCCGTCAGGCCGGTCGTGAGCCGACTCGGCATCCGGTGCTACGTCGCGGGCGTCTTCGGACTCGTCGTTCGTCGCCGACTGGGTCGCCGCTGTGTCGCGTTGTGGACCGTCCGCGACCGCCGGTCGCTCGCCGTCGATTGTGATATCGTCGAGTTCGTCGTAAGCGACCTTTTCCCGGAGTGCCGTCATGACTTCCTCGCGGGAAAGGTCCTCGACCGATTTACCGCCGGGGGCGAACGCGACGTAATCGACATCCCCGACCTGCGCCAGTTCGCGCAGGATGAGCTCGCCGCCGCGATCGTCGTCGAGAAACGCCGTCACCGTTCGCTCGTCGGTGAGACGGGCCACCGCGTCTGGGACGTTCGTCCCCTCGACGGCGACGGCGTTCTTGATCCCGAACTGCAACAGTTGCATCACGTCCGCACGCCCCTCGACGACGATGATGGCGTCGCTGTCGGCGACGCGCGGTCCGGCGGGATAGCCCTCGAAGTCGGTGATTCGCTCGGCACGGGCCTGCCGGCGAACCTTTTCGACGAGTTCCTGACTCGAGAGCACCGACTCGTCGAACCGCTCTAGCAACTCGGTGGCCCGCTCGACGATCTCGCGGCGCTTGGCCTGTCGGACGTCTTCGAGGCTGGTCACCTCGAAGGTCGCTCGACACGGCCCGACGCGGTCGATGGTCTCCAGGCTCGCCGCCAGGATCGAGGTCTCGACGCGGTCCAGGCCGCTTGCGATCGTCACCTCGCCGACCGACTGCCCCTTCTCCGAGTCGATCTCGACGTCGATCCGACCGAGTTTGGCTGACTCCTGAAGGTTGCGAATCTCGAGTTCGTCGCCGAGCAGCCCTTCTGTCTGTCCGAAGATCGCACCGACGACGTCACTCCGTTCTACCACCCCGTCGGCGGTGATCTGTGCATGTATGAGGTATTTGGATGAATCCTGCATTGATGATCTGGGTCCTCGGACCCGGTGATGATGCCATGACTGAGCGCATGGACGGTCTATCTGTACGAGATCCATTCGCAAATGCCTGTCGAGAGTCGAATACACGCGGCCGTGATGATTGATCAAAATAACTCTTCAAAATCGAAGACTGATGGCCAGTAGTAACGGTTAAGGGGATATAGTAGTAAATGCAGCCAATCGTGACCGAACGAGTACGGATCGCACTGTGGGGCACGGTGGCGTTCGTGTTGATCGCGCTGGCTGTGCCGTGGTTCATGTGGCGCTCTGACGCGGTCATCGCCGGGTTACCGGTCTGGATCTGGTGGCACGTCGGCTGGCTCGGTCTAGCAAGCGTCGTCTTCTACGTCTTCACGCAGCGAGCGTGGGGCCTCGGCGTCGAGCGAGGTGAGAACCGTGGCTAACGTACCGCTCCAGCTCGGGATCATCACCGCGTATCTCCTGATTGCGCTTGTAGTCGGACTGTTGGCGTATCGGGTAACCGACCGCACCGCCGAGGACTACTACCTGGCGAGTCGAACGTTCGGAACGGTCGTGTTGCTGTTCACGACCTTTGCGACCCTATTGTCGGCGTTCACCTTCTTCGGGGGGCCGAACATATCGGCCGGGTCAGGGCCCGAGTGGATCCTCGTAATGGGTTTGATGGACGGCGTGCTCTTCGCCGTCCTCTGGTACGTGATCGGCTACAAACAGTGGTTGCTCGGCCAGCGGGAGGGGTATCTCACGCTCGGGCAGATGCTCGGCGATCGGTTCGGATCGACCGTACTTCGGGTGCTGGTTGCGGCCGTCAGCATCTTCTGGCTGTTTCCCTACGTCATGCTCCAGCAACAGGGGGCCGGTACGGCGCTGGTTGCCCTGACCGAGGGTGCAGTCCCCTACTGGGTCGGGGCCGGCGGGATCACTCTGTTTATGATCGTCTACGTGACCCTTGCAGGGATGCGTGGGGTTGCCTGGACGGACACCCTGCAGGGACTCTTTATGCTCGTGATGGTCTGGGGGGCGTTCGTCTGGGTTCTCGCAGCGGTCGGTGGACCGACCGCGGCGACCAGCAAACTCGCGAGCACCGATCCGGAGTTCCTCGCGCTCGGGGGCGGACTGTACTCGCCACAGTACGTCATCTCGACGGCCGTCTCGATCGCGTTCGGCGTGTCGATGTTCCCGCAGGTCAACCAGCGGTTTTTCGTCGCCGAGTCCAAGACGGTGCTCAAGCGGACCTTCGCGCTGTGGCCGGTGCTCGTCATCCTGCTGTTCGTCCCCGCGTTTATGCTCGGCGCCTGGGCCGCCGGCTATGGGATCTCGCCCGCGGACGGCAACGTCCTCCCGCTGTTGCTCAACGAGTTCACGCCCGGCTGGTTCGCAGCACTGGTCGTCGCCGGCGCGATGGCCGCGATGATGTCCTCCAGCGACTCGATGCTCCTGTCGGGATCGTCCTATCTCACGCGGGACATCTACCGGCAGGTCGTCTCGACAGCCACCCAGCGTCGGGAGGATCTGCTGGCCCGGGTCGGTGTCGCACTCTTTGCCGCTCTCACCTTCGTCGCGAGCCTGTTCCAGCCCGGGACGCTCGTGGAGATCGGTGACACCGCTTTCGGCGGGTTCGCACAGCTCGCGCTGCCAGTGATCGTGGCGCTGTACTGGACCGGAACGACCCGCAAGGGCATGCTTTCGGGCGTGCTCGGCAGTCAGACGTTTTACCTCGCCAGCGTCTTCGTGCCCGTCGTCCCGTCGTCGTATCTCGGCGGGTGGTCGGCCTCGATCGTCGGAATGGTCCTGGGCCTGATACTTACCGTGAGCGTCTCCCTGGCTACCGTCGCCGCACCCGAAGAAAACGCCAGCCGGTTCAGCAATCTACAGGCAGAGTAGGGCGAGTGCCTCGGGGTCATCCGGAAATCAAAGATTTCCGTGATCACGAGAATCGAAGATTCTCGGACGACTTGACCCCGAGGGGGAAGCCC
>Ga0207754_100042_pt1 | contig 141338 bp, 151 predicted proteins | sample A23E1SouthBayCA_FD_187728 | JGI IMG/M metagenome (GOLD analysis project Ga0207754, IMG submission 187728) | Aerobic enrichment media microbial communities from Eden Landing Ponds, California, USA - A23 E1 (SPAdes) | ecosystem: Environmental > Aquatic > Marine > Unclassified | place: Emeryville...
AGAGCGTGAGCGCAAAGTCGGAGGAGAACGTAACCGGGAGAGCGTGAGGACGTGACGGGAGAACGGATCTCCCTGAGCGTACGTGTATCCCGCTCTACTGCCTGTGTCCTCGCGCGATCACGCCGCGCGGGTCCACCCGACCACGACCGAACCACCGGTGGCGCCGTGGTGTCTCCCTGCTTCCGTATCGCACGCCAGGGGCGAATCGCAAGTCTCTTACTTAACCCAGCAGTACGAAGAAATGCGAACGCGAGAGCGAGCGTGGGTAGCCAAGCTAGGCCAAAGGCGCAGCGTTGAGGGCGCTGTCCTGTAGAGGTTCGCCGGTTCAAATCCGGTCCCACGCATCGCACTCACGCGGGCACTCACCCGCGGCAAAGCGATGCACGGTGATTCCCTTTCGGGACATCACCCACGCACAACTTCCTACTCCAAACGTCGACCCAGAGCGGGGCAACTACCCCGCGAAGCGCCGTATTGAAATGGTACCTCCGCCTACCGGGGGGTATGGCAAAATACTCCACGGGCGGCTCCTCCGGTGGTGGCGGTGGAGGGACCTGTGAGCTCTGCGGAACGTCCACCGACTCCCTCACGACGGCGTCCGTCGCGGGTGCCGAGCTCACCGTCTGCCAGAGCTGTGCGGACCTTGATGAGAGCAAGAAGCGCTCGCGGCGCAACGCGAACTCCGATAGTGGATCGTCAAGCGGGAGCAGCGGTGGGAGCGAGCGTGAGCCCAATAGCGCGGTCCGCACGGCCGCTAAACAGATCGATGCGACACGCGGGGACTCCTCCCACTGGGAGGAGCACGGGACGAACTACGAGCGCGACCGCCTCCCGTACCTCGTTTCGGGGTATGGCGAGCGCGTCGAGGCAGCACGACAGGAGGAAGGTCTGCAGCTCGCCGAACTCGCCGACGAACTCGACGTCGAGGAGAACGACCTGTTGGCGATCGAGCAGGGCCGCGCGACGAAAGCCGGCGTCGGCGGGAGCGTCGTTCGCGCCCTCGAGGAGCGTCTCGACGTGACGCTCGTCTCGGAGTAACTCGTCTCGGAGTGACCGGGGCGTCTCGCTCGACCCCCCTCGGCTGAAAAACCGAAACCGGCCTATTCGTCGTCGCCGTCGGCGCGGGTCGTATCGTCCGGCGTAGCGACCTCCGACTCGTCCGCGTCCGCGTTCCGGTCGACGCGCTCGGCGGGGACGCCGATCATCGTCGCGCCCGGGTCCACGTCAGTCGTGACGACGGCACCGGCACCGACCTTCGCGCCATCGCCGATTTCGATGTCGCCGAGGAGCGTCGCGTCGGCACCGATGGTAACGCCGTCGCCGACGGTCGGGTGGCGCTTCACGGGGCGTGGGTTCGCGCCGCCGAGAGTGACGCCGTGGTACATGTGGACGTCGTCGCCGACGACCGCCGTCTCGCCGATGACAACGCCCATCCCGTGGTCGATGACGACGCGCTCGCCGAGTTCTGCGCCGGGATGGATCTCGACGCCGGTGAGCCAGCGGACGAGCTGGGAGATGATGCGGGCGAGCAGACGCTCGCCGTCCTCCCAGAGACTGTGCGTCAACACGTGTGCCCAGACTGCGTGGAGCCCGGGATAACACAACAGCACTTCGAGGCGGCTCTTTGCGGCCGGGTCCGCCTCGAGGACGGCCTCAACGTCCGCGCGGAACCGTGCGAGGCTACCCACGGTCGTCACCGTCGCGTCGGCCGCGACCGAATGCGGGGGGCGCCTCGCCGTCTGCGTGTCTCATCATGCACTCTCGTGCGCCCGCACACGGCAAAAGGCCAGCGCTTCCGGCCCCGCGCGCCGAAGGCGCTATGACCGCCGGCGTTCAACGGGGAGACGTGAGCGATACGGACGCCGGCGACGAGTACGATGGCGTCGTCTACGACCTCGACGGGACGCTCGTCCGCCTCGCCGTTGACTGGCGAGCCGTCGAGCGCGACCTCACGAAACTCTTAGCGACCGTCGACGTCGACACGAGCGGCTTCGGGGCGTGGGAGTACCTCGATGCTGCCGAGGCCGCCGGGATCGGTACGGAGGCCGACGCGCTCATCAGCGACTACGAGCACGACGGGGCGAAACGGGCACAGCGACTGCCACACGCGGACGAACTCCGCGACGCCACGCGTCCGGCCGCAGTCTGCTCGCTCAACTGCGAGCGCGCTTGTCGCGTCGCATTGGAGAAGGAGGGACTGACGGGACGCCTCCACGCAATCGTCGGCCGTGACACCGTTCCCGCCCGCAAGCCCGATCCCGCCCCGCTCCTACGCGCCGTCGACGCCCTTGACCTCGACCCGGACGACGTCGTCTTCGTCGGCGACTCCGAGCGCGATGCCGAGACCGCGCGGCGCGCCGGGACCGGATTCAGATACGTCTGAATCGTTGCTTCGTCGCTGACGCTCACTCCTCCGCGTCCGCATCAACCGTCGTTCGCCGTGCGTAGAGGTAGACGGCGACGGCGATGACGATCCAGACGACGGCGCCGACCCGGATGGCGAAGGCGGCCTGTGCAGTCCACGTCGGGACTGAGGCGCCGCTGATGACTGCGATGAGCGCCACGACGGGCGCGCCGACGACGATGGTGAGGACGAACGTCGTCTGCATCACCCACCCGTAGTCGACGCCCTCGGGATCGGTCTCCTCGACGACGTCCGGCATGCCCGTCCCTGCGTGGGCGCCCCCGATAAAAGCCGCGTGTTTAACGGCCTGCCACGGGTAGACGACTGCATGACGTCCGTGCAGGACATCCGCAAGCGAACCGGCGACGACCCGATCACGATGCTGACGGCGTACGACACGCCGACGGCACGCATCGCTGACGAGGCCGGTATCGACGTCTTACTGGTCGGCGACAGCATGGGGAACGCCGTGATGGGGTACGACTCGACGCTCCCCGTGACGATGGACGACGTCGCGTCGCGGACAGGGGCGGTCGCGCGCGGCGCGGAGGACGCCCTCGTCGTCGCGGACATGCCCTTCCTGAGCTACGGCGCGGACGACGCCGACGCGGTGGAGAACGCCGGTCGACTGATCCGCGAGGCGGGCGCGGACGCGGTGAAGTTGGAGTGCGGGCCGCACACCGTCGGCCTCACGGAGCGCCTCGTGAACCTCGGGATTCCCGTCATGGCGCACGTCGGGTTGACCCCCCAACGGATCAACCAACTCGGCCTCGAACAGCAGGGGGCGACGGCGGAGGCCGCCGCGGAGATCGAGTCGCTCGCGGAGACCCACCAGACCGCGGGGGCGTTCAGCGTCGTGCTCGAACACGTCCCGGACGACGTCGCCGCCGACATCACGGACGCGCTCTCGATGCCGACCATCGGAATCGGCGCGGGCGACGCGACGGACGGACAGGTGCTCGTCGTCACCGACGTCCTCGGACTCTCCGAGCGCGTCCCTCCGTTCGCCGAACAGTTCGGGGACGTCGAAGCGGAGATGCGCTCGGCGATCGAGGCGTACCGGGACGCGGTCGACGACGGATCGTTCCCGCGCGACGACTGATCGGCCCTGAACGATGCCGGACGACGCGGTCGATGGCGGGCCATCCCTGCGCTCGGTTGTGTCGCCGAGTAGGGATGGGACCGCAATTCGACCGCTCGGTGCGACCTTTATAACAAACGGCCGATTTCTGCGACAATTTTATATGCTCTCGAACCTAACCAGAAGTTAGCAACAATGCATCCACAGAACACGCTGACCGACCAGCGCGGACTCGTCGAACGCTACGATTACGACGGCGAGACCGTCATCGTGGCGGACACGCCTTTCCCCGACGAGCGGGTGACTGTCGACATCGTCGACGGCACCGCCATCGTCGTCGTTATGGGCGATGACGAGGACACGCAACACGAGATCGAACTCCCCGAGGGTGAGGTCGCCCGCGCGTTTATCAACAACGGGGTCATCACCGTCGAGGTGACGCGATGAAACTGACGGTCAAACCCCTCAAGCAGGACCAGGCTGGTCGCGGCCTCGCGGCCGTCGACCGCCGGGCCATGGACGAACTGGACCTCGACAACGGCGACTACATCGTCATCGAGGGACGCGGCGATGGCCGCGCCATCGCGCGCGTCTGGCCGGGCTACCCCGAAGATCAGGGCGAAGGCGTCGTCCGAATCGACGGTGACGTCCGCCAGGAGGCCGACGTCGGCATCGACGACAGCGTCACCATCGAGAAGGCGGACGTCAATCCCGCGAAGTCGATCAGCGTCGCCCTCCCGCAGAACCTCCGCATCCGCGGCGACATCTCGCCGTACATCCACGATCGGCTCTCCGGGAAGGCCGTCACGACCGGCCAGACCATCCGCGTCCCCTTCGGATTCGGCGGCTTCGGCCAGATGAGCGGCCAGCGCATCCCCGTCCGGATCGCCGGGAGCGACCCCGAGGGGACCGTCGTCGTCACCGACTCCACGGAGATCCAGGTGAGTGAGATTCCCGCCGAGGAGATCGGCGGTGAGCGTACCGGCGCCGGCGGCGAGAACACGCCGAACGTCTCCTACGAGGACATCGGTGGCCTCGACGACGAACTTGAACAGGTGCGCGAGATGATCGAGCTCCCGATGCGCCATCCCGAGCTCTTCCAGCAGCTCGGCATCGAACCGCCGAAGGGTGTCATGCTTCACGGGCCGCCTGGCACCGGGAAGACCCTCATCGCCAAGGCCGTCGCCAGCGAGATCGACGCGCACTTCCAGACGATCTCCGGGCCGGAGATCATGTCGAAGTATTACGGGGAGTCCGAGGAGAAGCTCCGCGACGTCTTCGACGAGGCCGAGGAGAACGCGCCCGCGATCGTCTTCATCGACGAAATCGACTCCATCGCGCCCAAGCGCGAGGAGGCCGGCGGCGACGTCGAGCGCCGCGTGGTCGCCCAGCTGCTCTCGCTGATGGACGGCCTCGAGGAGCGCGGCGACGTCATCGTCATCGCGGCGACGAACCGCGTGGACGCCGTCGATCCCGCGCTCCGACGCGGCGGCCGCTTCGACCGCGAGATCGAGGTCGGCGTCCCCGACCAGGAGGGCCGCAAGGAGATCCTCCACGTCCACACGCGCGGCATGCCCCTTGCCGACGGCGTTGCGGTCGACGAGCTCGCGGAGAACACGCATGGCTTCGTCGGCGCGGACATCGAGAGCCTCTCGAAGGAGGCCGCGATGAACGCGCTACGGCGCATCCGCCCCGATCTCGATCTCGAATCGGACGAGATCGACGCCGAGATCCTGGAGTCCATCCAGGTCACCGAGGACGACTTCAAGGAGGCGCTGAAGGGCATCGAGCCCTCGGCGATGCGCGAGGTGTTCGTCGAGGTCCCGGACGTCACGTGGGCGGACGTCGGCGGCCTCGAGGACACGAAAGAGCGCCTGCGCGAGACGATCCAATGGCCCCTCGACTACCCCGACGTGTTCGAGTCGATGGACCTCGACTCCGCGAAGGGCGTCCTGATGTACGGGCCGCCCGGCACGGGGAAGACTCTGCTCGCCAAGGCCGTCGCCAACGAGGCGAACTCGAACTTCATCTCGATCAAGGGCCCCGAACTCCTCAACAAATACGTCGGGGAGTCCGAGAAGGGCGTGCGAGAGGTCTTCGAGAAGGCCCGTTCGAACGCACCGACCGTGGTGTTCTTCGACGAGATCGACTCCATCGCGGGCCAGCGCGGCCGGAACCAGAGCGACTCCGGCGTCGGTGAACGCGTCGTCAGCCAGCTCCTCACGGAGCTCGACGGCATCGAGGACTTGGAGGACGTCGTCGTTGTGGCGACGACGAACCGCCCGGACCTCATCGACTCCGCGCTCCTGCGCCCCGGCCGGCTCGACCGACACGTCCACGTGCCCGTCCCCGACGAGGAAGCCCGTCGCGCCATCCTCAACGTCCACACCGAGCGCAAACCGCTCGCCGACGACGTCGACCTCGACCGGGTCGCCCGGCGCACCGAGGGCTTCGTCGGCGCGGACATCGAGGCGCTCGTCCGTGAGGCGACGATGGCTGCGACGCGCGAGTTCGTCAACACCGTCTCGCCCGACGACGCCGCCGACTCCGTGGGCAACGTCCGCGTGACGATGGCGCACTTCAAGCAGGCGCTCGGCGAGGTCGGTCCCTCCGTCACCGAGGACGTCCGCGAGCAGTATGACGAGATCGAACAGCGATTCGAGACGGCCGAGGCGCCCGAGAAGGAACGCGACACCGGTCGCGCCTTCCAGTAACGCGACCTTCTCCTTCTTCGCCCGCTTCCGCAAGCCGTTTCCCCGCGTATCGCCCACTCGCTCGGCATGGAAATCGCGCGGCTACGCGAGGCCGACCTCGACGGGTTCGTCACGGAGCTGTGGCTCCCGGCGAAGCGGGAGATGGCGGCGTCGATGACCGGCTACGAGATCGACGAGCGCGACGACGTCCGCGAGACCGGCCGCTCGCACTACCGCTCGCGGCTGGCTGACGACGAGACCGTGACGTACGTCGGGCGTGAGAACGGCGAGCGCGTCGGCTACGTCAGTGCCGAACTCCGCGAACCCGCGCCGATCTTCGAGGCCGTCCGGGAGTGCCACGTCAGCGATCTCTACGTCACGCCCGAGACGCGTCGTCGCGGGGCCGGACGCGCGCTCCTCGCCGCCGCCGAGGAGTGGGGCCGTCTCCGTGATTGCGCGCACCTCGACCTCAACGTCGACGCCGACAACGAGGCAGCGCTCGCGCTCTACGAGGGATCGGGGCTCACGGCCGAACGCTACCAGATGCAGAAACCGCTCGACTAGTCCAGTTTCTCCGCGGCGTCGCGCGCGAGCAGCGGCTCGGCGTTCTCCGCAGGGAGCGTGACGACGTCGTCGGCCTCGAGAGTGTACGCGCGCTCGTCGATTCCGTACACCTCGCCGACGTCCGTCGTGATGCGGACGGTCGAGCGCTCGACGTCGGGTTCGTCCGCGCTCGCGTCGGCGTCGCTCTCGTTCCCCGCCTCGTCGGCCTCGGCTTCGGCGGTGTCGCCGTCACTGGGCGTCGCCTGTCCGTCGTCGCCATCGAGCGGCGCACCATCGCCACCCCCACCCATCGCCGCGGCAGCGGTAGACGGCTCCGTGGTCGCGTCGTCCGCGTCTCCACCTTCGTCGGGCGCGCGCTCGTCCGGCGGCGGCGTCGGTGCGCCCGCATCCGCTGCGTGTGCTCCCACCTCGTTCGCCTCGTCCGTCGCTCGATCGTTCACGACGTCCACCGGGTCGGGCGACTCGTCGCGTTCGGGCGGTGCGTGGGCGTCCGGGCCCGCGTCGGTCGCGGCGTCCGCCTCGCCCGCGAGGACGTCGAGGACGCGCGACTTGTTCGATTCGATGCGCGCGACGAGGTCGGTGTAGAGGGTCCGTTCCTCCGCAGTTAATCCTTCCGCGTCCGCCCCCATTCCGGCGGCCGCGAGACTGGCCTGCTTGACGATCTTGCCGACTCGGCGCTCGTAGATGGCCTCCGCGACCTGCTCCGCGGTCTCGATTTCGTCGGTGAGAGATTGGACTTCGTCGTCGCCGAAGGGGTCGTCCGCTTCGGCGGCCGCCCGCTCGCGGCGCTCGCGGAGGTCCGCGATGTACTCCGCTGCCTCCCGGTAGAAGGAGTCCGGCAGGTCCTGTAAGCCGTCCGTCGTCCGTTCGCGCGTCTGTGCCGCGCGGAGGTCGTCGATGTTCATGCTGTCACTCGGCCGCTTTCTCCGCCCATCTGCGGGCCATCAGGAAGACGCCCGCGTACTCCGGTAGTGTTTGCTCGCCCGGCGCGACCGTAATCGTTTCGCCCCGCATGGCGAGTTCGTACTCACGTCCGACGTCCACGCGGATGTCGTGGCCGACGAAGGTCTCCGGGACGGCATCCACGAGGGGGTCGAAGTCCGCGAGCGCGTCGCGCTCGATCGGCGTCACGGCGAGTCCGCTCCCGCCGTGGAGCGACCCCGGAAGGCGGATGAGTCGGTGGGTGTCCGTCGTCACCGGTTCGTCGATCGGTGCCTCCTCAGCCTCCACCGTCTCCGCGAGGAGTTGGCGCGCGACGTTGAGAAACGCCGGATGGACGTCGACGTTCCCCGAGCGCACCGCTTCCGTGTTGTTCTGGACGACGTTGAGGACGGCCTCGGCGTTCTTCTCGCCGACGCCGTCGAACGTTTGGAGGCGCAGGAGCGCATCGCGCTCGTCCATGGCGAGCAGTTCGTCGACGAAGTCGTCGATGTGCTCGACGACGCGCCGTCCCCACCCTCCAGCGGGGAGCGTCCGGCGCGCCGTCGGGTTCTTCACCCCGAGGCCGCTGACCGTCTCCTCGTGGACGAGCGACTCGAAGCCGAGGCCCGTCCCGCGCACGTAGTCCACGATCTCGCGGCGCTCGTCGCGTTCCAGCGGGAACACCGCCTCATCGCGGACGTGGACGTGATAGCCGCGGCCGCCCGAGAAGACGACCGAGCAGTCGTCGAAACCGAAATCCGTCTCCAAGAAGTCAAGCAGTTTCACGAGCGCGCCCTTGCTCTTCGCGAGCATCTCCGCATAGGTGTCCTCGCCGAGCGTGACCGTCGGGAGATGGTCGGCGTCGATGTCGAAGACGAGGTCGGCGCCGCGCCACTCCTTTTCCGCCATCGTCGAGGCCCCCGGGGTCTCGTAGCGCCCCGCGGAGAAGTAGACGTGCCGGGGGCGTTTGCGCCTGAGGAAGTCGTTGACATCGCCGAGGTCGAGGAGGTCGCGGTGGCGGACCATCGTCTCGTCGGGCCCCTCCGTCCACGGGATGAACCCCCACTCGCGCTCGTCCGCGCTCGGCGGGAGCGGGACGTCGGCGCGCCGATAGTAGTCGCTGAACCGCCCCCGTAGATACGCCCGCGTCCGTTCCTCCATCCCTCGAACGTACGCGTCGGGGTCGAAAAAGGCGTGTCGGTCTCCCGGCCGCGATCAAGGCGCCCCGTTCGTCTAGGACGAGGCCGAATACGGTTCGCTACCGACGGAGGTACTCGGAGAGTCGATCACGCAGGCGCTCGCTCTCGCCAAGCCGGAGGTAGTAGGCCCCCTCACCGTCCTCGTAGTAGTTGTCGATCTCGCGGACGATCTCGAAGCCGAGATGTCGGTAGAATCCGAGGGCGGCGTCGTTCGAGACGCGGGCGTGACAGGAGACCGTCTTCGATCCTTCCGCGACGGTAGCGACGAGTCGCTCTCCGAACCGCTCGCCGCGGTAGTCGGCGTCGACGGCGAGGAAGAGGATGTAGCCATCGTGGCGCGCGGCCGCGAAGCCGACGAGGTCCTCGTCGGGCGTGACGTAGACGTAGACCGTCGCGCGCCGATAGGCGTCCGCGAAGAACCCGTATCGCTGTCGGAGGAGTCCCTCGCGTTCGCGGATCCGCTCTTTGAGGTCCCACGCCTCGTCGAGGTATTCGTCGCTGCCGCGCGGGACGACCCGTTGCTCGACCGTGACGCTCACTGCCCGCCTCTAGCCCACCGGAGGATATAGTTCCACCGTCCCCCCGGACGCGCGCCGTGATCCCGCCGACGGCCGGGCGCACGCCGCCGACCCCCAACGGATGTCACAACCCTTTCGGTCACCCCTCCCGGAGGTGAGGACGATGTCCTCCGACGGGCCCCGGACGCGACGGCGGATGCAAGCGGCCGGCCAGTCGGCCGCCGCGCGCGTCAGAGAGGCCTTCCTCACCGGGATCGCGGTGATGGTGCCGATCCTCATCACGCTCTACGTCCTCCACGCCGCGCTCGGTCTCTTCACGAACATCCTCGATCCGCTCGCCTACGGTCTCCAGCGCTTCGACGTTGCCCCCGAACGCCGGTTCGTTATCGTCCAGTTGACCGCGGCGTTCCTGCTCGTCGCATTGACCTTCTCTCTCGGCTTCTTCGCCTCCTTCCAATCGGGCGAGCGGGCGCTCGAATACTTCGATCTCCTGATCGAGCGCATCCCCGGCATCGGCTCCGTCTACACGAGCTTCCGGCAGATGAGCGACGTGATGCTCGAATCGGACGCGGAGAATTTCCGGAAGGTCGTCCTCGTCGAATACCCCCACGAGGGGGCGTACACGATCGGGTTCGAGACGGTGCGGACGCCGGAGCCGATCCGCAACGCCGCCGGCGACGAGAGTCTGCGGACGCTCTTCCTCCCGCTCGCGCCCAACCCCGTGATGGGCGGTTTCCTCGCGCACGTGCCCGAGAGCCGGATCATGGACGTCGATATGACCGTCGAGGAGGGGATGCGGACGGTCATTACGACGGGCGTCGCCGTCGCCGACACGGCGGAGGCGGAGGGGCTCTCGCGCGCGCAACTCGAAGAACTCGGTGGCGCCGAGGTCGGCGAGCGATTCGTCGACGACGAGACGGAGGCGGAGCGATGAGCGACGCCTACACCCTCCGCGAGCACACCGCGGACGTCGCCGTTGAGGCCCACGGGGCCACGCTCGGCGACTGCTTCGCCGCCGTCGCCGACGGGATGGCGGCCGCGATGTGCGACGAAATCCCCGCGTCGGGTGGTGAGCGCTTCGCGCTCACCGCGCGCGCGACCACGAAGAAACGCCTCCTCTACGACTACCTCGACGACCTCATCTACGAGCGCGACATCCGCGGCGTCCTCCCCGTCGAAAACGCGGCGACCGTCGCACGCGACGGCGACGAGTGGACGCTCGACGCCTCGGCCCGCGGCCTCCCGCTCGCCGACGTCGCCGCGCGCGATCTGAAGGCTGTGACCTTCTCCCAGATGCGCATCGAGGAGCGCGCGGACGGGTGGGAGGCCTACGTCGTCTTCGACGTCTGACGCACGCGCGTGATACCGTGACAACGCCGAGCGGAACGATGCGTGCCATCGTCGCGTTCGGCGCAGACGACGCCGACACGGCGTGGGTGGGCCGGTGTCCCGCGTCCCGTCCCGATCGTCGGTTCGCCCCACCCATCGTCGGTCGTGACGGCACGGAACGGTTCTTTTACCACCGCCGGGACGAACACTCGGTGTATGACTACGTTCGACGCGGGCGACGTCACCCTCAGCGAGGTCGAGGAGTTCGTCTGGGAAATCGCCCAAGAGGACGGGATGAACACGCCAGCGCGCGTCCTCGCCAGCGAGAGCCTCCTTGAGGCCATCGCCGACGACGATACCCTTCAACAGATCCGGAACGTCACGCACCTCCCCGGCGTCGTCGAGCACGCGCTCTGCATGCCCGACGGTCACCAGGGGTACGGCTTCCCCGTCGGCGGCGTCGCCGCCATCGACGCCGAAAACGGCTGCATCAGCCCTGGAGGAGTCGGTTTCGACATCAACTGCCTCTCCGGGAACACCGACGTCCTGCTGGAGTTCGGCCGACACCGTCGCATTCGCGCGTTCAGCAGCGCGGTCGAATCCGAGCGCGCGCTCGTCCAGACCGACGCGGACGAGACGGCCTCGGACGTTCGCCTGTTCACGGAGACGTCGAATCGGACCGTCCACGAAGTCACGACGAAGACGGGGGATACGGTCGAGGCGACCGCCGATCACCCGTTCCTCACCCCGGAGGGGATGGTCGAACTCGACGACCTCTCTCCGGGCGATGAGGTGTTTCAGCGGCAGTTCGAGGGGCTCCCGGACGAGGAACCGCCGGAGTTCGTCGTGCTCGATGAGCGGGATTTCGTCGACGAGGACCCGCAGCTCGTCCGCGTTCTGAAGGAACGAGACCTGCTCCCGCTCCTCTCGACGGACGACGCGTTCGCCCGACTGCTGAAGCTCGTCGGGTTCCACACCGGGGACGGGTCGTTCGGGAGCGGAGCGCAGACGTGGTTCTACGCCGACCCCGAGGACTGCGAGACGATCCGCGACGACATCGCGGCGCTCGGATTCACGCCGTCGAAGGTGTACGAGCGCGAGCGCCAGCACAGCGTCGGCGGCAACGAGTTCGAAGCGACCGAGTACAGCGTCCGCTCGACATCGAACGCGTTCAGACAACTTCTCTGCCGTCTCGGCGCGCCAGAGGGGAAGAAGACGCAGTCCGACTTCACGACGCCGGACTACCTCGATCGGCTCGCCGACTGGCAGGTCGCCCTCTACCTCTCGGCGTTCTTCGGCGCGGAGATGAGCGCACCCGCGGCGGTTTCCGCGAAGAATTTCTTCGCGCCGTCCGTCTCGCACAACCGGAACGTCGAGGTCTCGGCGGCGGGCGAAACGTTCCTCCGCGAGATGATGAGTTATCTCAACGGGATGGGGATCCGGACGAACGTCCTCGAAACCGTCGAGAACGGTGAGAACGCGGCCGGCGAGACGATCCGGTACCGATTCGGCGTGTCGAGCGAGGCGTCGAACCTCGTTCGCTTCCTCTCGACGGTCGGCTACCGGTACAACCGCGAGAAGCGGCGGAAGGCCGCGCTGGCGACGGCGTACCTGAAGCGGAAGGAGCGACACATCGAGGAGCGCGCACGCGTCGCCCGCGAGGCGAAGGCGATGGCCGACGGCGGTGCGTCCATCGCGGAGGTGAAATCGTCGTTCGACGTCAACGACCGTTTCCTCGAGCGGAGCGTCTACGGGGGTCGCGACGGACGCCCGCGGCCGGCGGCCGATTTCCCGGACTACGAGACGTTCGTCGACGACGCCGACACGCGCGGGCTCGCCGTCGCCACGCCGATCGAGTCGGTGACCGAACTCGGCGAGAAGTCCGTCTACGACATCGGTGTGACACACGACGAACACAACTTCGTCGCCAACGGGTTCGTCGTCTCCAACTGCGGCGTGAGAATGGTGAAAACGAACCTGACGTACGACGACGTCGCGGGCCGCGAGGAGGAGCTCGTCGACGCGCTCTTCGACGCCGTGCCGACGGGACTCGGCGGCGGCGGCGTCGTGACGGGCGACGCGGAGACGATGACGGGCGCGCTCGAACGCGGCCTCGACTGGGCGCACGAGGCCGGATACGCGACCGCGACGGACCTCGAACACTGCGAGGACGGCGGCTACCGCCCGGACGCCGAACCCGAGAAGGTCTCACAGAAGGCGACGGATCGGGGGCGCAATCAGCTCGGGAGTCTCGGGTCGGGCAATCACTTCCTCGAAGTCCAGCGCGTCACCGACATCTACCGCGACGACGTCGCGGCGACGTACGGTCTCGAGGCCGACCAGCTCGTCGTCCTCATCCACTGCGGCTCCCGGGGGCTCGGCCACCAGGTCTGCTCCGACTACCTCCGGCGCATCGAGGAGGAGCACGCGGACTTCCTCGACGACCTGCCGGACGACAACCTCGCGGCCGCACCCGCCGGGAGCGAGCTCGCCGAGGACTACTACGGCGCGATGTGCGCGGCGATCAACTTCGCCTGGGTGAACCGCCAGCTCATCACTCATCAAGTGAGAGAGACGTTTGCGGACGTCTTCGACACGCCGTGGCCCGAACTCGACATGGAGCTTCTCTACGACGTCTCGCACAACATCGCCAAGCGCGAGACCCACGAGGTCGAGGGCGAGGAACGCGAGCTGTTCGTCCACCGGAAGGGCGCGACGCGGGCGTTCCCGGCGGGTCATCCCGAGGTCCCGATGGCGTACCGCGACGTCGGCCAGCCGGTCATCATCCCGGGGAGCATGGGCGCGGGGAGCTACGTGCTCTGCGGCGGCGCCGAGTCGATGGAACGGACCTTCGGGTCAACCGCGCACGGCGCCGGGCGGCTGATGAGCCGGACGCAGGCGAAACGCGAATACCGCGGCGAGGAGATCCAGTCCGACCTCCGCGAGCACGAGCACGTCTACGTGAAAGCCGAGTCGGGCGCGACGATCGCCGAGGAGGCACCCGGCGTCTACAAGGACGTCGACGAAGTCGTACGCGTCAGCGACGCGCTCGACATCGGCGACAAGGTCGCTCGCACCTTCCCCGTGCTGAACATCAAGGGGTGAAACGCTGACTCGGCGGCGTCGCCGCGGTCATCCGCGCACCGGCCGACCTCACCGGTTCGCCGGCCCCTGCGGCCCGGTCGGTCCCCGCGGCCCGTGCGGCACGCGCCCCTCCGCGAGTTCGACGTATTCGCTCTCGTGTGTCCCCGCGGCGTCGACTTCCTCCCCGTCCTCGTACGTCACGAAGTTGAGGTAGAACGGCTCGCCACAGCCGTCAGCGTCCGCTCCCGTCTCGTCCCCAGCGCGGTCTTCGTCCGCCGCGCCACTTGGTGGCTCCCACGTACAGCCGTCGCTCTCGCCGCAGACGAAGCGGACGCCGTCGACGTCCGGAATCTCGTAGTCCTCGTCAGGCGAGACGTACGTCCATCCCTCCAGCGGATAGGGCGTGACTGACTTGTCACTGAGGTAGGCGTCGCGCTCGATGGCGACGACGGTCTCACATCGCGGACAGTAGTAGCGAACGGCGACCATACCTGCACACGGAGCGCGAGGGAGTTAGAGTACGCGGCGGCTGCCCCCTGTCGGAAGCTTCAGGGTATCGCGGATCGGTCGTTTCACCATGATCGACGAGACCGCGGAGGAGATCTCGGAGATGCGCACGCACTCCGCCTCGGCCATCGCCGTGAAGGCGGCTCGTGCGCTCGAAGAGCTACTCGACGACGAATTCCCGACGGTCGAGGAGTACGTTCGCGCGCTCGAACGCAACAGCTCGGCGCTCCGTCGCGCGAGTCCCTCTCACGCGTCGATGGTCACGACCCAAAACCAGATCGTGGCTGCCGTCGCGGACGCCGACGTCGAGACGGTCGCGGCGGCCAAAGAGCGCACGCAAACGGCGATCGACGCCGTCGTCGAGCGCATCGAGACCGGGAAACACGAGGCCGCGACGGCCGTCGCTGAGGAGCTCGTCGACGGCATGACGTTGTTGATGCACGATTACTCCACGACCGTCCTCGAAGCGGTCGAGACGGCGGCCGAGGGCGGTGCCTCTCTCGACGTCTACGTCACGGAGAGTCGCCCGCGCTACATGGGCCGACGGACCGCGCGCCGCCTCGCCGAGGTCGATCGAGTGAGTCCGACGCTGATCGTCGACGGCGCTGCCGGCCACTACATGGACGAGGTGGACGAGGTCCTGCTCGGCATGGACTGCATCGTCGACGATTTCCTCTACAACCGCATCGGCACCTATCCGATCGTGGCAGTCGCGAACGACGCGGACGTCCCCGTCGTCGTCACGGGGTCATCGGCGAAGCTCGTCGACGGGGGCGGCTTCCGCTTCGAGAACGATTACCGAAGACCGACTGAAGTCTTGATCGAAACGCCCGAGGGCTTCGATATCGGGAACCCCGCGTACGACGCGACGCCGGTCGACCTACTCGACCGGGTCGTCACGGACGCGGGTGTTCGTCAGTTCTGAGCCGCTCAGGGCGCGTCGTCGCGCGCAACCGTGATTTCGTAGGCCTCGACGTCCTCGTAGGCGGCAACGCGGCCGCCGACGGTGACGACGTCGCCGTCCGCGGTTTCGACGTGGACGTTCGCTACCTCCTCCGTCTCCTCGTGTTCCGTGCTGACGATCCGTCCGCGGACGGTGCGCGTGTTTCCACGCTCGACGTCACGGCCCTCGACGGTCGCGTAGAGGTCACCTTCCAGGGTTTCGAGGTCCTTGACGCAGCGCCGGATTGAGGCATAGCGTCGCGGGAGCGTGGTCGTCTCGTCGTCGGCGAGGAGTTCAGTCTCCGCAGTCGTCCAGAGGACGGTGCCGAAGAAGCCGAGCACGAGGAAGCCGAGCGCCGAGCGGTTGAAGATGACGGCATACTGGTCGGGGTTCGACCCGACCGCGCCCTGTGTGGCATAGATGGAGTAGTCGCCGTCGGCGACGGCGAGCAGCGGCGTCGTGACGCCCCGACGGGCGCGGGCCGCGCTGGCGATCCGACCGTAATCGTACGTCCGGCGGTCGGGCGCATCGGCGGCCGGGGTGACGATCAACTCGACGTCGACGCCGCGCTCGCGTGCCGCCGCGAGTTCGTCCTCGAAGCGTCCGACGAGCGACGGCGTCAGCGAGAGCGCGAGTTCGTACTCGGCGCGGGTGATGACTTCCTCGAAATACCGGAGGATGGTCGTTCGACTCTTGACGAGCGAGACGGCTTCAGTCTCGCGCTCGGGGGCGGTGTAGAGGGTTTCGAGGTCGTCCACGAGATCCGTGAGCGAGGAGCGAAGCCCCGCGAAGGCCTCCTCGGGATCGACGGCGACGACGGTCATCGGCCGGGATTCGCGGATCTCGACGAGCCCGCGGTCCCCGAGGCTGCGGACGGTGTCGTAGACGCGGGGCTGTGGGACGTCGGTCCGGTCCGCGATCTCGCTCGCCGTCAACTCGCCGTGTTCGAGCACGACGAGGTACGCGGCGATCTCGTACTCGCCGAGGTCGAACCCCTCCCCGACGTGTTCGAGGACGGTTCGGAGGTCGGACTCGCTCATGGGCGCACGTGCGCGTCCGCCGGGCTAAAAACCACCCGCTTCCGCGGGGCGTCGAGGACAACCCTTTTCGCCGCGCCTCACGATCCGACGTGTATGCCGTGGCCGAGCACCCTCCCGGAGTTCGTCGCCCGCGTCGGGGCCCTGATGCACGACTTCGGACCCGTCGTCGCGGTGCTCGCCGTCGTCGCCGGCTGGTACCTCGGGCGTGTCCTCACGGGCGTCCTCGGCCGTCGCGTCGCGCGCCGCTTCATGCGTCCGTCCGTGACGCGCACCGTCCTGCGACTCATCCGCACGGGCGTGCTCGGGGTGGGCGTGCTCGTCGCCATCTGGTCGCTCGGACTCGGGCTCGGGAACCTCGTCGTCTCCGTTACGGTCTTCTCCGCAGTGCTCGGCCTCGTGCTCGCGCCGATCGTCGGCAGCGTCGTCAACGGCGTCTTCGTCCTCGCCGATCAGCCCTACGAGATCGGCGATATGATCGAGTTCACCGATACGGGACAGCGCGGCTTCGTCGAGGACATCACGCTGCGCTACACGAAGGTGTTCACCCTCGACAACACCTTCCTCGTGATGCCCAACGGCGAGATGCGCGAGATGAACATCGTCAACTACTCCGCGGAGGACGAACGTACGCGGTGTTCGCTGACCGTCCAAGTCACCTACGAGAGCGACCTTGCGACTGCCCGATCGGCCATCGAGCGCGCCGCCGCGACCTGCGAGGAGGTCATCGAGGGGGGGCCCGACATCCGGATCGGGAGCGCGCGCTATCCGGCGAAACCGCGGTGCTACATCGACGAGTATGCCGACAGCGGCGTGAACCTCACACTGCGTTACTGGGCGAAACAACCCTACCGACTTGCAGCCGTGCGCTCCACCGTCCAGACGCGAATCTGGGACGAGATGCAGGCACGTGAGGACGTCACGTTCGCGTACCCGCACATCCAGCACGTCTTCGACGAAGAAGAGAGCGGCGAGGCGAGAGTGGCGCTCAGACGGGAACAGTGACGAGCTCGCAGTCGAGCTGTTGCCGGAGGTAGGACTCGACGTCGGGTTCGCCGAGAAGCGACCGGAGAGCCTTGCGCCAGCGCGAGACCTGCGCGCTCCCGATCACGACGACGTCGGCATCCTCCGCGGCGACTTCGTCGAGAATCGTCTCCTCGACCATGAACGAGCGACGAACGACGTAGCGCGTGCGCTGGACGGTGCCGAAGGCGCGCTCGACGGCGCGTTTGAGATCGGTCCACGTGACGCGCCGATCGTTCTGGTAGAGATCGACGTGGAGGACGGTGAGGCTGGCGTCGCGATCCGCTGCGAGGTCGATGGCGGCCCGGAGCGTCGCGCGCGAGTGTTCGGTGAGCGGGTAACGGACCGGCACGACGACGGTTGTCATCACCGTTTCTCAGGGTAGCCCCCGGCCTAAGCGTTCCCCACTGCGACGGGGAGAGTTAAGGGGGCGACGCGCCGACGACGTGTGTATGCTCGAGGTGGAGACTGATGAGGGGACGATGTACGCCGCGGAGGATGAGGGCGAACGCGGCGACGAGGGGCCGTTTCTCGTCGTCTACCGGACGCCCGACCGGGAGACTCGCTACGGGTGGTACTGCACGAACTGCGAGTCGATCGACAACGCGATGGACGCGATGGGAACCATCGTCTGCAACGTCTGTGGGAACTACCGGAAGCCGGACGAGTGGGACGCCGCGCACGAATAGCGTCGTTCCTCGCTGGCGCTCGGAACGAGTAGCGTGGACCGTCGCTGCGCTCCGCTCGACGGACAGCCGAGCGGCGGTCTCGTGGTCCGACCCGACGGTCGCGCTGTCCGGTGGTGTACGACGCCGCGTACGGCCGGGTCGCCTTGACGGTGTCCCATCAGCGGTGGGACCGTGGAAACGTCCCAACTATTCGGCCACAAAAATTGCCGTTTCTCGACGAACACTTCCATGTGGGTGTTTCACGATGAGTGGCTCATTATCGGACGCGATTGAGAAGGCGGGGAGTCCGCTGGAGTTGGTGCGGGGCAACTACCTCTACCCAGAGGACATGCTGGACCTCGGCGGCGACATCCCCTCGGAGTTCTCGAACTGGCGCGAGGAGCAGCGGGCGTGGACGGACGGCGCGACGCTGATGGACCAGTCCCAGCACATGATCGACCTGATCCTGGAGGGGCCGGCGGTGATCGATCTCCTCGCGGACCTCGGGATCAACGACTTCGGGAGCTTCGAACCGGGGAAGGCGAAGCAGTTCGTCGCGTGCAACCCCGAGGGCTACCTCATCGGCGACGCGATCCTGTTCTACCTCGACGAAGGGGAACTCGACCTCGTCGGGACGCCGCCGGCGGCGAACTGGGTGGAGTACCACGTCGAGACGGGCGAGTACGACGTGACGGCCGAGCGCGAGGAGAACGCGTTGCGACGCGACGGCCCGCCACAGCGCTTCCGCTATCAGGTACAGGGGCCGAACGCCCTTGACATCATGCGGGAGGCGATCGACGGGTCGCTCCCGGACGTGGCCTTCTTCAACTTCGATACGGTGACGATTGCGGGCCACGACGTCGAGGCGCTGCGCCACGGGATGCTGAGCGAGGCCGGCCTCGAGCTCTTCGGGCCGTGGGAGTACCGCGATGACGTCCGCGAGGCGATCATGGAGGCCGGCGAGGGGTATGGGCTCGTTCCCTGCGGTATGAAGGCCTACTTCACGAACAACGTCAATGGCTGGGTGCCAGCGCCGCTCCCCGCCGTCTACGGCCAGAGTACGTCGGAGTATCGGGAGTGGCTCGGCGACCGGGGGTGGGAGGCCGGCTTCTCCGTCGGCGGGAGCCTCCACGCCGACGACGTGAGCGACTACTACCTGAATCCCATCGAAGTCGGCTATGGCTCCTTCGTCGACTTCGACCACGATTTCGTCGGGAAGGAGGCGATCCGCGAGATGACGGAGCGCGAACAGCGCACGAAGGTCTCGCTGATCTGGGATCGGAACGACGTCGTCGACGCCACGGCGGGACTCTTCGAGGATCCGACGACGAAGTCGATGGACTTCCCGCGCCCGCAGTACGCGCTGTCGATGTACGATCGTGTGGAGGTAGACGGGGAGACCGTTGGCGTCTCGAAGTGGCCGTGCTACCGCGATCACGTCCAAGAGATGATGTCGCTCGGAATCGTCGACCCGGAGCTCGCCGAACCCGGGACGGCGGTCACCGTCGTCTGGGGTGAGTCCGACTCACCGAAGGCGAACGTCGAACCCCACGAGGAGGTCGAAATCGACGCCGTCGTCGAGTCCATCCCCTACCACGACGAGGACAAGCGCAAGACGACGGACTACGGCGGAGAGTGAGGACTCGACGGCAACAGCTGACGTTCGCTGATGGGGCGCGGGTGGATACGGGAACGCACCGATCGGTACTGCTGGCGGTAGCCTTCACTTTTAGGGTCGGTTCGCGCCAACGTCATCGCGTGACCATCACCGCAGCACGGATGGCGGCCGTCGACCGGAACGCGGCCGCCCTCGACGTCTCGACGAAACAGTTGATGGAGTCGAGCGGGCACGCGCTTGCCCGTGCGGTCCGCGACGTCGCTGCCCCCGGCGATTCGGTGACCGTCGTTGCGGGCCGCGGGAACAACGGTGGGGACGCGTTCGTCGCCGCGCGCTTCCTCGCTGGCGACTTCGACGTCTCGGTCCGCCTCCTCGGGCGCCCGGAGACGATCACGACGGACATCGCCCGCGAGAACTGGGCGGCCCTCCGGTCCGCGGAGATCGACGCCGAGCGCGTTCTCGACTCACGATCGCTCGACCTCGGCGATCCGGCCGTCGTCCTCGACGGCGTGCTCGGGACGGGCGTGACGGGCGCGCCGCGCGAACCCGAGCGCTCGGCCATCGTCGCGGCGAACGAGGCGGACGCGGCGGTCGTCTCGGTCGACGTCCCGTCCGGGATGGACGCGGACACGGGCGAGGTGGCTGACGTTGCCGTCGAGGCGGATCGGATCGTCACCTTCCACGACCTGAAGCCGGGTCTCGAGGGGCGCGACGACGTCACCGTCGCGGACATCGGCATCCCCGAGGCGGCGGAGACGTTCGTCGGCCCGGGCGACCTCCTGTCGCTCGAACGCGATCCGCAGGCGCACAAGGGTGACTTCGGGCGCGTAATGGTGATCGGTGGCGGTCCCTACACGGGTGCGCCGGCACTCTGCGCGCAGGCGGCGCTGCGCGCGGGCGCGGACCTCGCGTACGTCGCCTGCCCGGATGCGATCGCCGACACGGTGCAGGGGTACACCGCGGACCTGATCGTCGAGTCCTACGAGGGCGAACGACTCCGCCCCCGCCACGTCGACGACCTGCTCGCAGCCGCCGCCGACCGCGACGTCGTCGTCATCGGTCCCGGATTGGGCGGTGCGGACGACACGCTCGACGCGGTTCGTGACTTCCTCGCGGGCTACGGGGGCACGGCCGTCGTCGACGCGGACGCCCTCCAAGTCGTGCCCGACGTCGATACGGACGCGACCCTCGTCTGTACGCCCCATCAGGGCGAACTCGCGACGATGGGCGGCCCGCGCGTCGACGACTGGGAGGAACGCGCCACGCTCGTCGCGGAGTTCGCGGCCGACCTCGACGTCACGCTCCTCGTAAAGGGCGCGTACGACATCGTCTCTGATGGAGACGTCACGCGCGCGAACCGGACCGGAAACCCCGGGATGACGGTCGGCGGGACGGGCGACGTGCTCGCGGGGATCACGGGCGCGATGGCGTCCACGCAAGCGCCCGTGCAGGCCGCGGCGATAGCGGCGTATGCCAACGGGAGCGCGGGCGACGCCGTTGTCGACGAACAGGGATACGGCCTGCTCGCCTCTGACCTCCTCGGCGAGATCCCGGGAGCACTGTGGGGGGAGCGATGAGCGACGCCGCCGGAGATGACGCTGAGGCCGACGCCCGCGACGCCGACACGGACGGGAACGAGTTGACGCACACGAGCGAGTCGGGCGACGTCCAGATGGTGGACGTCGGCGAGAAGCCGGAGACGGCGCGACGGGCGGTCGCGCGCGGTGAGATCCGAATACGGGAGTCGACGATCGCGGCGATCCGCGACGACGAAGTCGGGAAGGGCGACGTGCTCGCCACGGCGCGCGTCGGCGCGATCCAAGCCGTCAAACACACGTGGGAGACGATTCCGATGTGCCACCAGATCCCGATCACGAACGTCGAGACGGCGTTCGACGTCCGGGATGAGCGCGTCGTCCTCACGGTCGCCGTCGAGACGACCGGCAAGACGGGCTGCGAGATGGAGGCATTGGAGGGCGTGACGACCGGCCTGAACGTCGTCTGGGATATGGTGAAGGCCGCGGAAAAAGACGACCGCGGGCAGTATCCCGGCACCGCCATCGAGGGAGTCGAAGTCGTCGAGAAGACGAAACGCCCGATCGAGTAACTCTCAGAGCGTTGTCGGGTCGTCCCGGCCGCCATCGAGGCAGTACCACGCGAGCGCGAGCGCGCCCAGCGAGAGCAGCGGCGTCACCCAGGGCAGCGGGCCGGTCGTCCCGGTCTGGAGGTGCGGGTGGAGGTCGAAGGCGTAGTCCGCGACGTCGTTTGCGACGAACCAGCACGCGGTGACGCCGAGCGCGAACCGGCTCGTTCGTCCGTAGTACGGGATGAGGAACGCCTCGGCGACCATCACGAGGTGCGTGAAGAGGATGCCCCAGTAGCTCCAGACGGCCGGGTAGTACGCATTGAAGAAGTAGTTGAGCGTGAACGCCGTCCAGAGGCCGTACTTCACCATCGACGCGAAGGCGACCGTGTTCAACGCGTCGAGGAACGGCGAGGAGGGGTAGTAGCGCCGTCCCAGTCCCCAGAGCGTGAGGAGACTCGCCGTCATCCAGCACAGCGAGAGCGGACTGTCGACGAGCAATGGCCACGTGAGCACGCCGTGCGTCGCCATCTGTCCGAGGTAGAAGTTCAGTCCGACGAGGATACCGATGGCGTTCGCAGTGAGGAGGAGGAACCGCGAGAGCTCGACGTCGAGATACGGGGCGGCGATCCGCTCCGGGATGGGCGTCCACATGCCGGGACGCTACACCGTGCCGTATTGTAGGCTTCCCGCCTTTCGTCGCCCCGTCACGCCCGCCACGCCATCCGACGGTCGTCGTTATGCCGAGGCGAGCGTGCTCGCCTTGTCCCGCGACTGCTCGACGATCTTCGGGCGCGCCTCGAAGGCGACGACGACCTCGTCGTCGCCGTACGTCACGTCCTCGACGTGGGCGTTGTCGTGAAGCCACGAGACGACGCTCATCGTCTCATCGGTCATCGGGAGGACGAGTCGCTCCTTCTCGCGTCGCGGGAGGGCGTACGTCACGCGCTCGCGGAGGTCGTCGAGCCCGATCTCGGCGAGCGCGCTCACGGCGACCGGGTTCGGCGCGAGCGCCGAGAGCGCCTCGCGCTTCTCTTCGAGTTCGTCCTCGGGGACCTGATCGACCTTGTTGAACACGGTGACGATCGGGGCCTCGTTGCGCTCGGAGAGCGTGTCGTGTGAGGTAGCGAGCTTCTCGCGGATCTCCGCCACGGGCTCGCTTGCGTCTACGACCAACAGGACGAGGTCAGCCTGATACACCGAATCGAGCGTCGACTTGAACGACTCGACGAGCCAGTGGGGGAGGTCGCTTATAAATCCAACCGTGTCCGTCAGGAGGACGTCGCGTTCGTCGAGTTCCATCCGGCGCGTCGTCGTCCCGAGCGTCGTGAACAGCTCGTCGCGGGACTCGGCGGTCGTGTCGAGATCCGGGTGGAGCGTCTCGTTCTCGTCCAGTTCGAGGTCGGCGGCGAGCGCGCGCATCAACGTCGATTTCCCCGCGCTCGTGTAGCCTGCGAGCGCGACGAGGTCGAAACCGGACTCGCGGCGTCGGTCGCGGCGCTGGCGCTCCGTCGTCTCGATCTGTTCGAGTTCGTCACGGATCCGCGAGATCTGGGCCTTGATGTCCTGTTCGCGCGACTCGTCGTACTCTCCGAGCCCCATGAACCCCGGGCGCTCGTCGCGCTTCGCCAGACTCGCCTTCGCCTCCGCGCGCGGCAGTTCGTAGCGCAACTCCGCGAGTTCGACTTGGAGTTGGGCCTTTCGGGTCTGCGCGCGCTGCCCGAAGATCTCGAGGATCAGCGTGAAGCGATCCATCACCGTCACGCCGTCCGGGAGGTGATCGCCGAGGTTGAACGTCTGGTAGGGGCCGAGACGGTTGTCGAAGACCACCGTCTCCGCGCCGGTCTCCGCGACGAGCGCCGCGAGCTCCCCGACCTTCCCCTCCCCGAGTTGGAGGGCCGGATCGGCCGTGCGGCTCTGCGTGACCTCGCCGGCGACCTCGTAACCGGCCGCTCGGACGAGTTCGCGGATCTCCTCTGTGTCGGGTTCCCCGTCGTCGACGCGTTTCGCCACGACGGCGGAAGCGGTAGATGCGCCTGTCACTCGAGTCACCCATACGCGCCGAACCCACTTAAGCCCAATCCGTCTCGCGGGTCGCGGGCTCAGCGCCGAACCTCGAACCCCGTGATCCCTTCGGGGGCCTCGTACGCCGCGTCGACGCCCTCGACGGACGCGGCGGGGCTCCCGGTTTCGCACCATTCGACCATCGCCTCGACGGCGGCTTCGGGGCCTTCGAAGACCGCTTCCACGCGCCCATCGTCGAGGTTCCGCACCCAGCCGTCGATGCCGCGCTCGCGTGCCGCGTCGCGGGTGCTCGCCCGGTAGAAGACGCCCTGCACGCGCCCGGTGACGTGGACGTGCGCGCGTACTCGACTGTCGTCACTCGTGACTGGCTCGTCGTCGCTCATGGCGGGACGCTCGCCCGCCGACCACTTAGCTCCCATCCTCGTCGTCACCGCTCCGTAGGTAATTGAAGACGTACGTCTGCGTGTAGCCCGCGTTCGGGCCGAACGCCTCGCGGATCGCGCGCGACGTTTCGGCGTAGTTCCCCCTCGCGCAGTCGGGATAATACTCGTCGATGGCCGTGCGAATCCAGGTGTCGAGCGGGACGGCGTCCCGATGGCCGAGCGAGAAGAGCGCGACACAGTCCGCGACCTTGTCGCCGACGCCGACGTACCCCTTTAGGGCCTCGCGGGTCGCCTCCAAGTCCTCGCCGCGGACGTCCGACTCCGTTAGCTCGCCCGAGGCGACCAACTCCGCCGTCCGGGCGACGTATGGCGCACGGTAGCCGAGGCGTAACTCGCGGAGGTCGGCCTCGCTCGCGTCGGCGAGCGCGTCGGGCGTCGGGACGGCGTGATACGTCCGGCCGTCGAACGTGATCGTCTCGCCGTACGCTTCACGGAGCGCTGCCTGCATGGCGAAGATCCGCGAGACGCGCATCTGCGCCGAGCAGATGAAGGAGACGAGACAGCCGAAGAAGGGGTCGCGGACGATCCGCAACCCCCAGTACCGCTCGTAGGCCGCACGGATCAGGTCGTCGTCGTTCGCCCCTGCACGGATCGCGGGGAGATCGTCGTCAAGCGCGAGGAGGTCGAACAGGCGCGACTCGGCGTCCGTCGTGCTCTCCCACTCGAGCAGGTCATCGCGCTGGCGGACGCGGATCACTTCCCCGTCGACGACGGTGCTGTACCACGCGTCGCCACCGCGTGCGCCGTCTGCGGCGTACGTCGCGCCGTCCTCACGGGTCCAGAGGTAGGTCTGGCCGCTCTCCAGCGTCGCCTGTAGGTCGAAGCCGCCGTCGAGGTCGGTGAGCGGCACCGAACCGGTTCGCATTGCGTACGCTCGGCGGCGCGGGGGCCAAAGCGTGTCGGTTTCGTCCGCGAGAACAGCCATCGCTACGCGGGCCGCGGATACGGACCCGGCTCGTCGTCGGGTTTCAGTCGGCCTGGGCCGCGACTTTCTCCGTGCCCTCCTCGGAGTCCATCGCGGTCGTGATGTCGTCGGCCAACGCGAAAACAGCCGCCTTGTGGTCGGTCTTCGATTTGTGGATCGATGTCGGTCGAATGCCCAGTTCTTCGTAGCCGTCGAGGTCCAGCGAGGTCTCGCCCTCACACTTCGCGTAGTAGTTGCCTACCTCTGCGAGAAGCCCGTGAAGGTGGATGAGCTCCTGTTTCTTCATGACATCACATCCTATCGCCCGGAGGGTTATAGTATTATCTTGATAACTGTTATCACACGGTTTTTCGGCCCACAGAACCCGAGAGGCGTCGATCGGAGTTCGGGCTGAAACGCTTTTAGGCCGCCGGCGTCTCCGTCCGACCATGGGATACGACGAGCAACTCGATCGGGCGATGACGGAGAAATCCGAGATCGACGCCGACGAGTCGCGTTTCGACGTGCCGGACCCGGACGTCCGCATCGAGGGCAACTTCACGCTCTACGAGAACTTCCCGGCGACCCTCGAGCGTCTCGACCGCGAACAGCGCCACGTTCTCCAGTTCATTCAGAACGACCTCGGGACGGCCGCGCAGATCGACGAGAACGGCCGCGTGCGACTCACCGGGGAGTTCGACGGCGACCGGATCGCCGAGGCCCTCGACGACTACGTCGAGCAGTACGTCCGCTGTCCGGAGTGTGGCCTCCCGGACACGAACCTCGTCGAGGAGGGGGAGGGCGAAACCACGCACCTGCAGTGCGACGCCTGCGGTGCACGCACGGCCGTCTGAACGGGCGTCAGGACTGCAGCTGTTTCAGGTTCTCCAGGTCGCGCTCGGTGCGCATGAATTCGCTCGTCCGGTAGGTCGCCGCGCAGTCCGGACAGTCGAAGTTCTCTTGGGGCGCCGGGAGGTCGCTCGGCGACTCCTCCCAGTGCTTCGTGCAGTCGGGACACAGCAGTTGAACGTAGGCTTCGTTCGGCATACCCCGTCACTGCGCGGGCTGGCGAAAAAAAGGTATTGGCGCCGATTCGGCTCACTCCGTGAACAGGTGCCCCTCCGTCGGGACGTCGAAGAGGCCGATCCGAGCCCCGGCGTCCAGCCACGCGTGGCCGTAGCTGAACGCGGCGAGGGCGTTCACGGGGTCGTCGTGCTCGCGGAAGTGGCGGCCGTCCTCGAGGTACGAGCGCGCCATCTCCTCGTACTCGTCGGTGGCGTCGGCGAGCGGCGTCCCCTCGGGTGCGACCGGCTCGGCCGCCGCGAGCGCTTCGGCGAGCAGCGCCTCGTAGCGATCCGTCTTCTCGGCGAGGTCGGCGGGCATACCCCTACTGCGTCGCCCGCTCGGGGTAAGGATATCGTCGTGGTCTCCGTGCACTCGTGTCCGTTTCTCTCTCGCCTGCGCGCACGCGACACCGGCCAGCCTCCCGGGTGGCGCAACCTACAAGCCTCCGAATCACGTTCTAGAACGTATGAGCGATCATCCTCGCGTAGAGATCTACACGAAGACGGACTGTCCGTATTGTGAGAAGGCCAAAGACCTCTTCGACGCGAAGGGCGTCGACTACGTGACGTACAACGTCACGGGCGACGAGGAGCGCTTCGCGGAGATGAAAGAGCGCGCGAACGGCCGTGAGACCGCCCCCGAGGTCTTCATCGACGACGAACTCATCGGCGGCTGGGACGATACCTCCGCGCTCGACGCGACGGGCGAGCTCGACGAGAAGCTCGGTATCGCAGAGGAGACCGACGACGTCGTCGAACACCGGAACCTCATCGTCACCGGGACGGGAATCGCGGCCCTCACCGCCGGCATCTACGCGGCGCGCTCCGACAACGACCCGCTGCTCTTCGAGGGCGACGAGCCCGGCGGCCAGCTCACCCTCACCAGCGAAGTCGACAACTACCCCGGCTTCCCCGAGGGGATCAATGGTACGACGCTCGTCAACGACATGAAAGAGCAGGCCAAGCGATTCGGCGCCGAACTCGAACACGGGATCGTCGCGGACGTGGACGACTCGGAGCGGCCGTTCCGCGTCACACTGGAGAACGGCGACGTCTACACCGCTGACGCCGTCATCGCCGCCTCGGGCGCGTCGGCCCGGACGCTCGGTATCCCCGGCGAGGACGAACTGATGGGATACGGCGTCTCGACCTGCGCCACCTGCGACGGCGCGTTCTTCCGCGGCGAGGACATGGTCGTCGTCGGCGGTGGCGACGCCGCCGCCGAGGAGGCGGTCTTCCTCACGAAGTTTGCCGAGACCGTCTACCTCGTCCACCGCCGCGACGAACTGCGCGCCGAGGACTACTGGGAGGATCGCGTCCAAGAGCACGTCGACGAGGGCGACATCGAAGTCCTCTGGAACACCGAGGCCACCGAGGTCAACGGGAGCCCGCAGGACGGCGTCAACAGCGTCGACCTCGTCTATCACCCCGAAGGGCATCCGACGGCGAAGCTCGACGACGACCGGACCGAGGCGCGCACGCTCAACGTCGGTGCCTTCTTCGTCGCCATCGGCCACGCGCCGAACACGTCCTACCTCGAGGATACGGGCGTCAAACTCGACGATGAGGGCTATCTCCGCACGCAGGGCGGTCACGGCGCCGGCCAGACGAAGACCGACGTCGAGGGAATCTTCGGTGCGGGCGACGTCGTCGACTTCCATTATCAGCAGGCCGTGACGGCCGCCGGGATGGGCTCGAAGGCCGCGCTCGACGCCGACGAGTACCTCGAAGGCGCGCTGTCCGGGGCCACCGGCGAGGCCGAGGGGAGCGCCGAAGCGCCCGCGGACGACTAGCGTGATCGCGTAGCGATCACGAAAACGCGAACGGTGGAGCCGTGAGCAGCGTGGTCCGAACGAAGTGAGGACCACGGAATGACGAGCGGGAGATCGCGGCGGGCCCGACACGTGAGCGGCGCGGTCGCAACGCGGTCACGTCGAGACCACGGATGGTGCTTTCACTCGTTTCGCTACGAACCGGGGAGGATGTCGCCGAGTGCGGCACCGATGGCAGTCGGCGCCCACGCGACTGCGACGATGCACGCCGAGAGCCATGGTTCGCCCGTCCAGTCGACCTGTCCCCACCCCGTGAAGAGGAGCGCGGTGACGCCCATCGAGATGGTGACGACGCCCGCGAGACGACGGGGGATGATGCCGAAGATCGGATTCTTGACGCGAACGTCTTGGATCTCCGCGACGTAGAGGATGCTGTACACCATTACGATGGTTGCACAGACGGTCCCGAGTAGGTGGCCGACGTGCGTCGCCACGTAGACGCCGATGTCGTGCGTCCCGCCTTCGACGACCATCGGGATGGCGAAGAGGACGCTCCCGAGCGCGGCCTCCGCCGCGTCCGCGCGGTCGAACCCGCGGATGACGCGACCGAACGTCCCGCCCTGGCGGAGTTCGACCGCGGTTTCCATCGCCTCCTCCACCGCTTCACGGGCCTCCTCGCTCTCGACGTGCGCCTCGAGCGCTTCGAGGTCGTCCATGAGGTCGGAGACGTCCGCGCCGTCGTCGTCGTCGGCCGTCGCCGTATCGCCCATGGATCGGCTGACGCCGCGCCGATACAAAAAGTCGGCCGCCACGCCCTTCAATCAGGGGCCGTTCACCGCCACGTATGCCCGAGTACCCGAAGCCGCACGAACTGGAGACCGGGATGACCGTCGAGATCGAGCAGGGCGAGGACAAAGAACCGATCGTCGGCGAGGTCGGTGCGGTGATCGGTGAGGCCGACCCGACGGGGGCGGACGTGAAGCTGAAGTCGGGCGCCCGCGGTCGCGTCCGGAAGGTCACACACCAGTAGTGCCTTTTTCTCCGCCGCCCCGCGTTCGGGAACGCCTATACGATCGGGCGGCATAGCCCGGCGCATGACCGAACAGACGCCCGCGGATGACGCGGGCTGGTTCGCCGGTGTCGAGCGCGACGACACCGACGCCGCGGCCGCGGCGATACGCGAGGGCCGTGCGGACGCGCCCGCTGACTGGCCCGCGCGAGCGCTTGACGCCGGATTCGCGGCCAACGACGACGACTACTACGACGCGCTCCACGAGGCGACGGTGGCGGCGACGCGCCGTGCCGTTCGGGAGGCCGAGTCCGCCGACGACAGACAGCTCGTCCACGCGATCCGCGCGATGGACGATCTCGCGTCGACGACGAACGAGCTCGCCGAGCGCGTCGCCGAGTGGGGCGGCACGCTCGACGACGACCCTGGGACGGGCGTGGCCTATGCCCGCGACTTGGCGGCTCGTGACTCCGAAACGGCCGCAGAGGAACGGGTCGTCTCGCTCGCCGAGCAGGTCGTCTCGCTCGCCGACGAACGCGACGCCGAGCGGGAGTTTCTCGAACGGACGGTCCCGACGGTCGCACCGAACCTCGCGTCGATGGCCGGCCCGATCCTCGCCGCGCGCCTGATCGAACTCGCAGGTGGTCTGGAGTCCCTCGCCAAGATGCCCTCGGGTACCGTGCAGGTGCTCGGCGCGGAGGACGCGCTGTTCGCGCACCTCCGCGGAAACGCGCCCTCGCCGAAGCACGGCGTCATCTACACCCACGAGTACGTCCGGGGAACCCACCCGGACGAGCGCGGGTCGGCGGCGCGAGCGCTCGCCGGCAAACTGACGATCGGGGCGCGGATCGACCACTACTCCTGTGAGTACCGCCCCGAGATCGAGGCGGAACTCGACGAGCGCATCGAGACGATCCGTGCACGACGCGACGACGGAGGTGCAAAATGAGCGACGACGACACCGACCTTCCGGCGGGCATCGCGCGCCGTGACTTCAGCGACGGACCCGCGCTCGCGACGCGTGGCGACCCGGTCTACGGCGAACCCACCAGCGACGGCTGGCGGCGCTGGGACCCGCACCGCTCGAAACTCGGCGCGACGATCGAGAAGGGACTCGACACCGGTCTCAGTGCGGACGCCGCCGTCCTCTATCTCGGTGCGGCGAACGGGACGACGGTGAGCCACGTCGCGGACGTCGCCGGGCCGACGTACGCCGTCGAGTTCGCACCCCGCTCCGCACGCGACTTGCTCGGCGTGTGTGACACCCGTCCGAATCTCTTCCCGCTGCTGAAGGACGCCCGCAAGCCGGAGACGTACGCGCACGTCGTCGAGGCCGATCTGGACGTGCTCGTTCAGGACGTCGCCACCCGAGGGCAGGCCCGGGTCGCACTTGAGAACGCGCGATTCCTCGCCGACGACGGACGCCTCGTCCTCGCGGTCAAGGCTCGGAGCGAGGACGTCACCGCGGCTCCCGATGCGGTCTTCGACGAGGCGCTCGCCGACCTTCGAGAGGGCTACGACGTACTCGCGCGTGCACGCCTCGAACCGTACCACGACGACCACCTCGCGGTGGTGGCGACCCCGCGCTGAGGGCCGCCTTCGGTACTTATAAACTCGGCCCCCTCGAAAGCCGGGTGAATGACGACGGGTTCGCCGGACGCGTTCAGTGAGCTCGGGACGCTCGGCGTCGAGGAGGAGTTCTTCCTCGTCGACGCCGATGGGCGTCCGACGGCCGGTAGCGACACGCTCGTGTATGAAGCCGACCCGCCAAGGCTCTTGGCCGACCGCGTCGATCACGAACTGTTCAAGTTCGTGGTCGAAACCCAGACGCCGAAACTCGACGGGGTCGACGACGCCGGTGCGGCGATCCGCGACGTCCGGGAGGCGCTTGTCTCCTACGCGGCTGAACACGGGTACGGCGTCGCCGCCGCCGGCCTCCATCCGGGCGCGCGCTGGCGCGACCACGAGCACGCCGAGAAACCCCGGTACCGCTCGCAACTCGAGCGCATACAGTATCCCCAACACCGGAACACGACCGCGGGGCTTCACGTCCACGTCGGTGTCGACGACGCCGATAAGGCGATGTGGATCGCCAACGAGATCCGGTGGTATCTCCCCGTGATGCTGGCGCTCTCCGCGAACTCGCCCTTCTGGAACGGCCACGACACGGGTCTCGCCTCGGCCCGTGCGAAAGTCTTCGAGAACCTCCCGAACACGGGGATGCCGACGGCGTTCGACTCGTACGCCGAGTTCGACGCCTTCGAGGAACGGATGGTTGAGCACGGGTCGATGGAGGACCGCGGCGAGATCTGGTGGGACGTCCGTCCCCATTCGGGCCACGGCACGGTCGAGGTTCGTGCACCTGACGCCCAGCACGATCCTGCGGTCGTTGAGGCGTTCGTCCGCTACGTCCACGCGCTCGTGCTCGACCTCGCGGAGCGCTACGCGGACGGCGAGTCGGGGTACGGCCACCGGCGCGAACTCCTCGACGAGAACAAGTGGCGTGCGACGCGCCACGGCCACGACGCCTCGTTCATCGCCCGCAGCGGCGAGGACACGGTGACGCTCGGCGACGTGGTTGAGCGCGAGTGTGACCGTCTCGGCATCACGGGCATCCGCGACGTCTACGAGGCCGAAAGCGGCGCGGCGTTCCAGCGCCGCGTCCGCGATGCCGAGGGCGCGCGTGCGCTCTACGACGCTATCCGCCTCTGAGGCGACCGAGCGAACGAACGAGCGGGGCGAGCAGGAGGTTTTTACGCGCCCGGAGCTTGTGTTCTCCTGAGAACGACACATGTCCGAGGACACAGCCGACACACCCGAGGAGGGAGAGCGAAGCGCACGCGACCGACTCGGCGAGAGCGCGGATCGCGCGCGTTCGGGGTTCGACGAAGGCGTCGTCGACATCCTCTCGTGGATGCTCGACACCGAGACCCGGGCACGCATCTACGTCTACCTCCGCCAGCACCCGTGGAGCACGAGCGAGGAGGTCGCCGAGGGAACCGGCCTCTATCCAAGCACGGTGCGCGAGGCGCTCGCCGAACTCGCCGACGAGGACACCGTCGAGCGCCGCAAACGCGAGAGCGAGGGCGCCGGCAACAACCCCTACGAGTACACCGCGATCGCGCCGAGCGACCTCGTCGGCGGCGTCGTCGGCGGCGTACAGGACGAACTGAACACGATCTTCACGCTGGGACGCGAAGACGAGGGCGACGATCAACCGGTCCGTATCGAGGTCGACGGCGACGAGGAGAACGACGCCGCTGCGACCGATAAGGATACGGCTCCGGCCGGCGACGACGCGACGGATCGGGACGCCTGAGAACCAAACTGCTAAACATGATGGAACCCTCGCCCGGTGTATGAACGTTGCGCTGGGCGGGACGTTCGACCCCATCCACGACGGCCATCGCGCGCTCTTCGAGCGCGCATTCGAACTCGGGGACGTCACCGTCGGCCTGACGAGCGATGATCTCGCGCCTCGGACCCGTCAGGAGGAGCGCCACGTCCGCCCGTTCGAGGAGCGAAAACGCGCGCTCGCGGACGAACTCGAGGAGTTCGCCGACGAGTACGGTCGTGAGTACGAGATCCGCAAACTGACCGAGCCGACGGGCATCGCCGTCGAACCCCAGTTCGACGCGCTCGTCGTCTCCCCGGAGACGGAGGCGGGGGCCGAGCGCGTCAACGAGATTCGCCGCGAGCGCGGATACGATTCCCTCCGCATCGAGGTCGTTCCGCGCGTCCCGGCCGACGACGGCGGCGTCATATCCTCTACCCGAATCGTACGGGGCGAGATCGACGAACACGGTGCCGTGACGCCCGACGCGACGCCGCGCGAATAATCATCGATCCCGCTACCACGACGGCGGTTCGAGGCCCGCGTCCGCGAGGAGGTCCTTCCACCGGCCCTGTACGGCCTGCCGCGAGACGTCTGCGGCCTCCGCGACCGCCGTCTGCGAGCGCTGATCGCCCGCGACGAGCGAGCCCGCGTAGACCGCCGCCGCGAGCGCCGCGCGCTTCGAGCGCTCCTCTTCTGGGACCCCCGAGAGGAAGAGGTCCTCCGCGCTCGAACGCGCCGCGGCGTCGAGGTCGAGTCTGTCCGCGACGCGATCGAGTTTCGCCACCCACTCGGCGTTCTCGAACGCATCGCCCGCGCGATACATACCCAGTGTGAGGTGGTGAAGGGACATAAGCGCACGGCGAAGGCGACACGCTCTTAGGGAACTCGGCCCATCATCCGTATGCGCACGGGTAGCCAAGCCAGGCCAACGGCGTAGCGCTTAGGACGCTATCCCGAAGGGGTCCGCCGGTTCGAATCCGGTCCCGTGCATCCCCTCCATCTTTTTCCGGCAGGGGGTCGCCTGCGGCGACCCCCGTACCGCAAAAACATGAGTGAAAGAGGCTCGCGCGGCGGAGCCGCGCGGTTGAGTACGCTGGTGAGACCGCGATCGGACCGCCACGGACCGTGGCGCATTCGACCTCCACTCCATCGCTCCGTCGCGTCCTACCCCGTGATGACCTCGCCGGCCCGGATCCGCAGGAGGACGCGTTCGCTCTCGATGGGGACGGCGTAGTCGTCCCCGGTGTAGCGGTGCGCGAGGTCGTCGATGTGCTCGCGCGCGCCGTCGGTCGTGATCTCGGCGACCTCACCGGTGACGGAGAGGAAGCGGTAGTCGTCGTCGGGGTCGGTCATGCTCGCGGCGATGGTCGGGTCGCGTTCTGCGTTGCGGGCCTTGCGGCGGTGGCGTTCGGTGTTGACGAGCAGGCGCTCGTCGGCGGCGTCGTAGCCGATCCAGACGGGGGTCGTGTGCGGCGTGCCGTCGGGATTCATCGTGGTGACGTGCGCGATGGTCGGTTTCTCGAAGAGATCGTGGTACGCGGCGGGAATCGTAGTCATAGTAGATATCTCGGTCGCGGACATCCTAATCCTTCGCTCTCGGCAGACGGACGTCAGACGGGTCACAACCCTTTTTGCCGGTCCACGAGTCGATAGCACTAATGTCTGCGCTGAAGGATCTTCTCGGCGGGCTCGTGACGGATGTCGATGCGCTGGTGACGTTCTCCCCCAGTGGGTCGTATTACGAGCGCGCGCGGGACGCCACCGACGAGGGCGACGTCGACCTGATCGTGGTCGGCGCGGAGAACACGGTGGGCGCGGACGCCTTCGTGGAACTCCCGCTGGAGTTCGCCGAGGTCACGGAGCGCGTCCGATTCGGGATCGAGGGGGCGCTCGACAACGAGTACCTCTCGGACGGCGACGACGTCGCCTGTGCCACCGCGGTGTTCGACGACGGCGTCGACACGGTCTCGCGGGTGCGCGTCGACAAGGCGCGCCACTCGGGCGTCTACGACCTCTTCGTCAACTCGCGGGCCGATCCGGCGGTCATCCGCGACGTCCTCGACGTCGTGATCGAACTCGGGCAGAAGGGCCAGAAAGGGAAGCCGGTGGGTGCGCTGTTCGTCGTCGGCGACGCCGGGAAGGTGATGAACAAATCCCGGCCGCTCTCGTACAACCCCTTCGAGAAGAGCCACGTCCACGTCGGCGATCCGATCGTGAACGTGATGCTCAAGGAGTTCTCGCGGCTCGACGGCGCGTTCGTCATCTCCGATTCGGGCAAGATCGTCTCCGCGTACCGCTACCTGGAGGGGTCGGCGGAGGGCGTCGACATCCCGAAGGGACTCGGAACGCGGCACATGGCGGCGGCGAGCATCACGCGCGATTCGAGCGCGATCGCGGTGGTGTTGAGCGAGAGCGACGGGCTCGTCCGCGCGTTCAAGGGCGGTGAGCTCGTCCTCGAACTCGACCCGGAGGCGTATTGATGGACGTGCAGACGCTCGTGATGCGGGACGTCGACTACTTGTTCGCGCTCGGCGTGCTCGTCGTCGGGCTCGTCGCGGGCTATCTCGTCGGACGGCTGAACGCCCGACTCCTCCGCGCGGCCGGCGTCCCGGCGGCCGTCGAGGGGACGAGCGTCGAGCGGACCGCCCGGCGATTCGGTACGTCGATCGTTGCCCTCCTCGCGCGCTTCTCCTCGCTCGTCATCTACGTCGTCGCGGTCGTCCTGGCGCTTGCCATCACGGATCTCGTCGACCTCCGCGCGCTCTGGTATCGCCTCGTCGGCTACCTCCCCGCCGTCGTCTTCGCGGCTGCGGTCCTCGTCTTCGGCGTCCTCGTCGGCGACAAGGCTGAGGTGGTCGTCTCGGAGCGCCTGCGCGGCGTGAAAGTCCCGGAGATCGGCGTGATCCCGCTCGTCGTCAAGTACGGCATCGTCTTCGTCGCGGTGCTCGTCGCGCTCGGGCAACTCGGCGTCGCCACTCTCCCGCTCGTCATCGTCTTCGCGGCGGCCACGCTCGCACTCATCGTCTTCGTCGCCGTCGCGGCGAAGGATCTCCTCGCGTCCGCCGCGGCGGGCGTCTACGTTCTCCTCAATCAGCCCTACGGGATCGGTGATCGCGTCCGCATCGGCGAGACGAGCGGGATCGTCCAAGAACTGGACGTTTTCGTGACCTACATCGAGGACGACGGCACCGAACACGCGGTCCCGAATGCTCACGTCTTTGAGTACGGCGTCGTGAAGGAGCGCTAATTCTCCCCGTTTGCCCCGTCAGTTCCACCGCTGCTAGCACCCGCATTGTCTGCACGTTCGCCGTCCGTCCCGTCGCTCCCGCCTTCGAGTGGCTCCGCCGGGACGCCCGCGACCGTCGTCTCGGGGGGGACGTCAGCGGCGACGAGCGAGTTCGCGGCGACCTGCGCATCGTGGCCGATCGTGACGCCCGGGAGGACGATCGCGCCCGCCCCGATCATCGCCCGCTCGCCGACGACGACCTCGCCCGTCCGGTACTCGTCTTGGAGGAACTCGTGACAGAGGAGCGTGGCGTCGTAGCCGACGATGGCGTCGTCCGCGACGGTGACGAGTTCGGGGAAGAAGACGTCCGGCGTCGCCTCGAGTCCGAAGGAGACGCCGTCGCCGACGGTCATCCCGAGTAGGCGATAGAGGACGACTTTCAGCCGGAGGCTCGGCGAGTGGCGCGCGAGCACGATACAGACGTAGTTGAACGCGACGCGCACGAACCCCTTCGCGTCCGACCAGTGGCGCAGCGCGTTCCCGGGTCCGGACGTGGGGTGGCGCGCCAGTCGGTCGTGGCGGCGGTCGGTCATACTCCGCGTTCGTCACCGTGTGCCGTGAATCCCGCGTTCCGCCCCGGTGTTTCGACGACTGTCGTAGCTAGGATTTATGGTCGTCGTACCCATCAGTACGCATAACGAGATGCAAGCGCGACAGATGCCGAAGGGAGTTCCCGAAACGGTCGAATCGGCGCGGGGAAAGCTCGTCTATCTCTTCTTGCAGTTCCACGAGGGGGCGACCCTCGACGAGCTCCGCGACGGCCTCGATCTCCAACGGATCACGCTGTTCAGTATCCTCAAAACACTCAAAGAGCGCGGTGTCGTCGATCGTGACGGCGAGACGTACGTTACCGCTCGACCGGCCTGAACTCGCCCGTTACGTCCCAATCGTGGATACAGGCTACTTCTCCTTCGTTACCCTCGGGTACGCGCCACGCATCGACGTCTTCGTTCCAGGCTTCCGTTCGTCCGCATCGGACACAGGAGCGCTTTTTCGGCGAGCGAATGGTGAGACTCATACGCACACGTAATGCGCCGGTGTGTAAAAGCCTACGCTTCTTCGGCAATGATTGTCACCCGCGGGTACGGGTTCCTCACGGTTGTTACCCCCAGAATCCGTCCAGCTTCGGTCCGAGGAACTCCGGGGTCATCCGGACGAACTCCTCGCGCTCCTCCTGACCGAGGTAGCCGTGGACCGAACGGGGGGCGTCCGCCGTGTAGCGCTCGTCGACGAAGGCCCGCACGCCGCGTTCGTCGCGCCCCCGCACGACGCGTCCGATGGCCTGCCGTGCGCGCCGGACCGCCGGCACAGTTAACGCGTACTCGAAGGCGTTCTCCTCGCCGAACGCGTCCGCGTACGCCCGCTTCACCGCACGGATCCGCGGCGACGCGACGTTCACGAGCGGGACGCCGACGACCGCACAGCAATGGAGTTTCTCGCCGTCGTAATCCACTCCTTCCGTCAGCGTCCCCCGGGTCGAGGTGACGAGCACCTTCCCCGGCCCGCGGAAGAACGCTCGCTTCAGCCGCTCCGTCTCCTCGTCGCTCGAGCTCGAATCCACCAATACCTCCTTCTCCACTGCATCGGTGAGATAGTCGCCCGCCCACGCCGCCTCGCGGTAGTTCGGCATGCAGACGAGGACGTTGCCGTGGCTCCGCGCGAGCGTTCGGAGGACGTAGCGGTACTCCTCACGCGTCGCGTTCGTGTTCTCGCTCGTCGGCGCGCCCCGGTTCCGCGCGGTGAACGCCTCCGCCGCCACCGTCCACGACGCCCGGTTCTCCTCGGGGAACGGCAGGTCGTACGAGCGCTCCGCGACCGGCCGCGGGTCGTCCGGATCGTCCGCGAGCGCGTCAAGGCCGACGACGTCGCGGAAGACGTCGAGCGGCTCGAGCGTCGCCGACATCAACACGCCGCCGCCGAGGCCGGCGAACACGTCGCGGACCGCCCCGCCCGGCATGCAGTTGTACGTCACGAGCCCCGCGGTGTACGTGCTCTCCCACGGGTCGCCGCTCGGGGCCTCCGTCGGCGCGTGCTCGAGTTCGATCTCCCGGAAGTACGTCGCGTGATCGCGCTCCCACCAGTTCGTGAAGGCGCTCCCGACGGCCTCGCAGACGGTCGTGCGATCCTCCTCGTCGAGAACGTCCTCGACCGCCGTCCCGACGGCGCGGAGTCGCCGCCAGAGGTCTCCAGTATACCCCTCGCCCTCCGCCCACCGAGTCAGATCGTCGGGTTCGGCGACGTCCGGGTCGCGTAACGGGAGTTCGACGTCGTGCGCCGGCCAGTCGCGCTCGCCGTCGAACTCCGCGGCGAGGCGTTCGGCCACCTCGCCCGTCAGCCACGCCGCGACATCGTCGTAGAAGTCCCGCGCGCGCTTCACGTCACCCACCGTCACGTCGAAATCCGCGAGGTGCGCCGCCACCTCCTCCTTCGCACTCTCGCTCTGGTTCGTTCGCGCGACGAGTTCGCTCAGGTCGTTGCGCGCCCGCCGGAGCGTCTGGCGACCGACGCGCTCCGAGAGCAGGTCGCGCACGCGCTCCTCGATCCGGTGGGCTTCGTCGACGATCACGAACGTGTCCTCGCCGACGACGCCCTCGATCAGCGGCCGGCTCTGCGGATCGAAGAGGTGGTTGTAGTTCCCGACGATCACGTCCGCCTCGCCGAGGAGAACGCTCTGGACGCGATGGGGACACGTCCCGGCCTCGACGGCGGCCGGCAGGAGGTCGCGCGACGTGACGACGTGTTCGTCGCCGGCGGAGAAGTCGATCGGCGACCCGCGGTTGCGGCCGTACCAGTCCGCCTCGAACGGACAGAACAGCGGTTCGTCCTCGTCGAATTCTGCATCCGCGCTCGGTTGGACTGGGACGTACGGCGAGGCCGCCCCCGCCGTCTCCAGCGTCGACTGGTCGATCGACTCCCGGCCCGGGCGCGCGCTCTTCGCCAACGCCCGGGCCGTCACCGGGTCCCACCACGCGTCCTCGAGATCCTCGTCCGTCCGGATCGCGGTGAGGTCGTCAATCTCCGCGCCATCGTTGCGCGCCCCGTCGTCGCCCACCTCGACTAACCCGGCGGTCGTCTCCCGCAGGTCTTCACAGCGCTCGTGCGTGCTCGCGTCCGCGGGGAAGACGTCCTCGCGGCCGTACGGGCAGAGGTCGCGCTTGCCGACGAGCGCCACGCTCCGCAGGGGATCGTCGCTGTCGGCGTTCATCGTCCGCAAGTCGTCGACGAACTGCCGGAGTTGCTGTTTGACGGGTGTGACGACGAGGACGTTCTCGTAGACGCCCGCATCGCAGAGCGTCGCGGCGGCCGTCAGCGCCGCCATCGTCTTCCCCGTCCCGCACGCACCCTCCATGGCGAGGTATCCGCCCTCGCGTCCGACGTCGATCGCGGCCTCGATGGCGTCCGCTTGGTTCTCGTACGGCTCGTCGAAACCGAAGCGCTCGCGCCACGCGGCCCCCGCCTCGCCCTCGACGTCGGCGTCGCTCATTCACTTCGACTGGGGCCCGCTCGCATTTGAGTGTCGGGATCGACGCCCCGGCGGTTCAGAACTCGAGGTCGATGGGGAGCGCGCCCTTCGTGTACCCCTCGACGCGTCCGCTCGGGCGCACGCGGAAGACCGCGGCGGGCCGGTGTTGGACGTCCGGCTCCGCCGCGAGGAGCGCGCGCCAGTCGTCGTCGGGGAAACTCGAACAGTCGACGAGGAGCGTTGCGCCGCCGCCGTGTTTCGCCAGCTGGCCGTCCGTCTTCGTCGCCACGGTATCGCGGATCGCGGCCGTCGGCGTCCCCGCGGATCGCTCGTTCACCGGGAGCGGGCGCGTCACCTCGACGAGGTGGGCCGCGGATTCGTCGGGGCGCTCCGCGCGGAAGTCCAGCGAGTGGCCGGTCGCCACCTCGATTTCCGGGGTGACGTCGTAGCCCGCCTCGTGCAGGAGCCACGCGGCGTCGAACTCGCCCATCGCCGCCGCGGTTCGCGTCAGATCGAGATACTCGGAGGTCCCGAGTTTCCCCGCCATCACGTGCCGGTACGGTTCGAGGATCCCGGTCTTCAGGAAGCCATCGTAGAACGCGAGCGCGTCGTCCCGGTCGGCGTCCGGGAAGCCTGCGGCGTGTTCGCGGAAGAACTCCCGTGAGGTTTCGCGGCCGTCCTTCGAGCAGAAGACGGGGAGGAAGAACCACGAGAGGTAGGTGTATGGTTCGAGCCACGGCGCCTCGTCGTGGAGGCCCGCGAGGAGTTCGCGTTGCGCCCACCGCGAGACGTCGTGTGGGGCCTCGTCGAATCCTTCCTTCTCCGTTCGCCAGAGCACGCTCGGCGTCTCCGTGTTGCCGAGCCAGTACGCCCCGTTTCCCTCTTTCGCGTACGCGAAGAGCGCGACGTCGCCGTTGTCCATCTCGAAGCGCCGCGCCGCGTACCCCGACGGAGCGCGGTACCACGGCGATGTCGCCGTCGCACCGATGTTCGCGTCGAGGGCCGCCAGCAGTTCGTCGCGGACCCGCCCCGCGTTCCACGTTTCAGTCGAATACCTGAACCGGAGCGGTTGTGCCACGGCCGACGATAGTCGATGTGTCCGTTTACGTCTTCCGTCAGTCGGCCGCAGGCCGGCGTGAACGGTGGCGAGCGGCGGTGAGCGGACCTGACCGATCCGGTACCGTGGCGGACGTCGCGGGTCCGTGGACGCAAACCGGTCGCGTATATCGTTCGATCGCGGGCCGCCGCGAGTGCGCTTCCCTTTTGCCGCCGCCGCTCCCAACCTGTGACGTGCGCGACACCGCGAACGACCGCTGGCTCTACGCGTGGGCGGGTGCAAACATCGCCGTCGGCGCGCTCTCGCTACTCGTCCCGCTCTTCATCGTCGGACTCGGCGGCACCGCCTTCGACCTCGGCGTCTGCTGGTTCGCCACCTCGATTGCCATGGTGCCGGGCGCGCTCGGCGTCGGGACGCTGGTGGATCGCACCGGCCGCCACCGCCCGTTCGCGCTCGCCGGCCTCGGCGGGATTGCGCTCGCCACGGCGATCCTTCCGTTCCTTGAGACCGTGCTCACCGTAGTTCTCGTCGACGCCGCCCTCTGGCTCTGCGTCGCCAGCGCCACCCCGGTGTTCACGACGCTCGTCCTCACCGACGCACCCGAACGCGAGTGGAACGGCCGCATCGCGCGACTCAACCGCTATCAGGGGTACGGGTGGGCCGGGGGCCTCGTCCTCGGTGCGCTCTGGACGCGTCTCGCCAGCGGCGCGCTCGCCCCGCTCGCGTCCGCGTCGTTCGCTCTCCCCGGCGGCCTCGCCCTCGGACCGATCACCCTACCCGTCCAGCGCTCGCTGTTCCTCGTCTGCGTCGGCCTTCTCGCCGGCGCGACGCTCGCGGCCGCGCGTTGGCTCCCCGCCAGCGACGCCGCCCCGAGCGCGAACACGCTCTCGCGTCGCCCCCACCTCCTCGGGACCGCCCGCGGGGCGCTCAGCCCGCTCCTTCCGGGGCGACTCGTCTCGCTCGCGCGGATGTCGAACCCGCGCGCGCTCCTCCGCGGCGTCCGTCGCCCACTCGCCGTCTATCTCGTCGCCGTCTCCGTCTTCTTCGCTGGCTTCAGCGTCTTCAGCGCCCCCCTCCCCGACTTCCTCGCGGGCGTCGGATTCGGCGACGACGCAGTCTACGCCCTCTACGTCGTCTCCAGCCTCTCCTCGGCTGCGTTCTACGTCGGTGCAGGTGCGCTCGCCGACCGCTACGACCTCCGTCGCCTCCAGACGGGCGCCCTTGGCTTTCGCGCGCTCGCGTTCCCTGCGGTCGCCGCCGCGGCCTCCGTCCTCGGCGCGCCGTCGGTCACCAGCCTACTCGGCGTCGCCGCCCTCAACGTCGTCGTCGGGCTCTCGTGGGCCGTCGTCGCCGTCACCGCGAACACGCTCGTCGCGCGCTACGCCGCACCCGGCCGACGCGGCGCGGCGCTCGGGCTCTACACCGCGCTCTCCTCGGGCGCCGGCGGCGTCGGTGGCCTCGTCGGCGGCTGGCTCGCCGCCCGCACCGACTACCTCCTCACGTTCGGTGTCGCCGGTGCCCTCGTCGTCCTCGGTGGACTCGTCGTCTTCGCGCTCGGCTGGCTCGCAGATACGGGCCGCGTCGCGGGCGCGGCCGGCGCGGCGAACGCCGACTGACCCCCGGGCGTGGGGATGGGCGTTTCTTCGCCCCAAGGCCGGAACAATGTATGACCGTGCCGTGATGAAAGAAGAGACTCGCGGAGACGGATACACGACGCGGACGAACGTCTCAGGCGTGGAATCTAAACATTTCGTTCTAAGCCAAGGGAGGGATTTGAACCCTCGAATTCTCGATTACAAATCGAGTGCTTGAACCGCCCAAGCTCCCTTGGCGCGTCTCAGAGTTCGTCACCCTCCTTTGTGTGCGTGTCGCTTTCCCCCGGCTTCTCTAAGACGTGGCGCTGTGGCCGATAACCCCGCTCCTCGTAGAGAGCGCGCGCACGCTCGTTGTCGGCCATCACGGCGATCGAGAGGACGTCAACCCCGGCGTCACGAAGCGTGGCTTCGGCCGCATCGAGCAGCGCGCTCCCGATCCCATGATCACGGTGTGTGGGGTCGACGTAGACGTTGTCGACGACGCCGCGTGAGACGTCCTCTTCGTAGAGGCCGCTCTCGGGGTGGAACATAACGAACCCGACCGGCGTTCCGGGCTCGGTGCGTCGCGCGACGAGCACCCGGTCGGTCGCCACGTACTGCGAGAGGACGTCTCGGGCGGTCGCGCGGTTCTCGGCCGCGAGGAGATGCGTGCCGTGTGCGCGCTGGTCGGCGACGAGCGCGACCCAGAGATCGACGAGCGTCTCGAGGTCGTCCATCGTCCCCGCCTCGATCACCACGCCGTCCGGTGCACGTCGCGTCATCGCCAGATCGACGGGCGCGTCGGCCTTAGGGCCGTCGCCTCCGCCTCACTCGCCGGTCGGTCGGTAGTCCCAGAGGTCGCCGTCGCGCATCCCCTGGCCGACCTGCTTCCAGAAGTCGACCTTGTCGTCGTACTCCTCGGCCTCGACGTGCTCGAAGATGTCCGCGACGGAGACGACCTTCCGGTAGTTGATCCGGACGGGGTCGTCGCCGTACTCCGCGACGAACGCATCCTTTTGCAGGGGGAAGTCCTCGTCCTCATCGACCTTCTTCGAGAGGACGGCCATCCCGTATTTGCGCCCGCCCTCGCTCCCCTCCTCGCCGTCGGGATCGTGGGGCCAGTCGCGGCCCGACTCGTCGTACATGTCCTCCATACACGGACGTGCGGTAGGGGTACCCAAAACGGTTACTCTCCACGCACGCGCCGGCGTCGGGCGACCGTGGCTGGGCACTCCGGTCGTCTCACTTCGATCGACAGAAACGGCGAGGCTGGGATTCGAACCCAGGAGGCTGAATGCCACCGGTTTTCAAGACCGGCGCGATAGGCCGCTCCGCCACCTCGCCGCGCAGCATGTCGTTGTCGCTGGTCCCGTATGCGGCTTTCGGCATCGATCCGCGCCGGCCGTGGCCGTCGTCCCCACCACTACACCCCGTCGGCGTCGTCCACATCGTCGTTCACGCTCGGGACGACGCGTTCGAGCGTCTCGACGAACGTCTGGCGTCGGATGGGCTTCGTGAGATAGCCATCGACGTCGTCCTCACTCAGGTGGGTGTCCTGCTCGTACGCACTCACGACGAGGACGCGGCCGTCGAAGTCGGTCTCGTGGAGTCGTTCGACGATCTCCGGCCCCGTGAGGTCGGGCATCCGGCGATCGAGGACGAGCACGTCGATATCGGCGTCGAGGGCGTTCAACGTCTCCTCGCCGTCCGCGGCCGTCCGGCACTCCCATCGATCCCCGGAGAGCCAGAGGCGGAACGTCTCGCGGAGATCGTCGTTGTCGTCGGCGAGCAACACGGTCTCGGCCCGGCCGATGCCGGCGTCCGACTCGGCATCCGAAATCGGTGCGAGGAACTCCTCACCGGCGCCACACACCTGGCAGGTCGCGTCCGATCGCAGGATCGAGAAATTCTGCGCTGTCGAACACGCCTTGCAGATCATCAACGCCATCGACTCGCTCCTCCGGGCGCCGCTCGGACGCCCACGGTTCGGGACATACGCGCGTACTCATAGAGTAGCGGTGTCCCCCCTAACCGTTTCGGTCACAGCGGTTCGCCGGGCGACTGGTGTCGACTCCCGTCCACGCGGGCGTCCACAACGGGGCGTCGGCGACAGCCGCTCAGAGGTCCCGCGAGCGAGAGAGTCTCTGAAGCGAGCCGCCACAGCCCTCACAGACTCGGGTCTCCGGGGCGACGACGCGTGCCCCACACTGGAGGCACTCGTAGGTTCCGCTGTCTTTCGTTTCCACGACTGGTCGCATGTCTACTGTTAGCACTTCTATAGGCATAAACGTTTCTGCGATGAGTTTACTTCCGAACGAGCGTCCGTTCGCCCCCGCGTTCGGTGACGTGGACTGGGAGGTCGTTGAGGAAATCAGCGGTATACGCCGGTATCGACCGCCCAGCGCGGCGGCGTGCCGCGATCCGTGGGAGGAGTGTCCGCAGATCCGCGCCCGTCCGCACCGCGGTCGATGGCGGGATGAAGTCCACGTCCAAGTCGGCGTCGCGCGCCCGCGCCGTCAGCGTCTCCAGTTCCGGCGTGGCGTACGCCCCCGCGAAGTCGATCGGTTCGCCGAACGCCGCGTAGTGGACGCGGCCGTCCGCCGCCGGTCCAAGCACCACGTCGCGGCGTCGCAGCTTCATCGCCGCCGCGTCGAGCGCCGAGCGATCGAGCAGCGGCGCGACCGGCTCCGCGACCGCGACCGACGACTGCGCTTCCGTCTCCAAGAGATGTGCCACCGTGTTGCCCACCCGCGCCTCGTAGTTCGACCCCACTTGGACCTCGAAGCGCGTCCCGTCCAGTTCGTCCTCGGCGAGCGCCTCGGCGACGAGTGCGCGCACCGCCTCCTCGCTCGTCCGTTCGCGCACGGACGGCTCCGGTAAGAGGTCGTCCGGCCGGTAGTTCACGAGCACGTCGCCTCCGCTCTCCATGCCAGCGCGCAGGAGGTCCTTCGTCATCGCGCGATAGAGTTCGACGACCTCCGCGGGCGTCAACGGCGACGTGTCCGCCAATCGCGGGAGCACGAGCCCCTTCCGAGGCGGGTCGACCATGGCGACGAGGAGCGTCATAGCTCTCCGTCCGCATGCGCCGCCCTTCAACCCCGTCCTTCGCGGCCCGCGATTGGCCGGACCGTCACCGCTCGGTGAGTGTGCCCTATCGCCCTCGCCGTCCCTTCGTCTGTCGGTAATCCGTCTCGAGGAGGTCGAGGAACGCGCTCACGAACGCGTCCGCCTGTTCGTCCGTCATCGAACCCGGGTGGACCATCGGCAGCAACTCGAAGCCGCGCCCGCGGATCCGTTCCGCGTGGTGGTCCACCACGTCGAGGTCGTCGACCGGCGTCGTCGTGTACTCCGTTCCGATCTCCGCGAGCGCGCGCTCGCCGACCGGCACGATGATCTCGGGGTTGATCATCCGCAGATCCGCGTTCAAGAAGGGTTCGCACGTCATCACCTCCGCATCCGTCGGTTCCCGCTCCGGGTGGCGACACCGCGTCAGGTAGGTCAGATAGGCGTTCTCGATCTCCGGCTCGTCGCTCGTCGGGAGGGAGTGGTTCAGCCCGACCTGCCCGAGCAAGTCCTGGAAACGCTCGCCGACCGCGTCGCCCGTGAACGGCACGCCAGTGCGCTCCGCGCCGGCGCTCGGGCGCTCGCCGACGAAGACGAAGTCCGCGCCCGCGTCGCCGTAGCCGTGGACGACGCGCTCGCGGACGTCGCAGAGACCCTCGCAGTTGCGACAGTCCTCGTCCATCCCGAAGGGGTTGTGCCGCGTCTCCTGGTGGGCGTCCATGGCCCCTCCGACGCGCGCCCCGCGCAAAATCGTGCCGACTCGATGCGCCACACGAAGTCGTGGCGGTTCCCTACTCGACGTGCGTCTCGGCGTCGTCCGGATCGTTCTCCGGACTGGTGGGGTGATAGTCGGTGTCGTATTCGCCGGGTTGGTCGTCCATCCGATCGGGGTTGATACGCCCCCCGAGAAGCATGAAGTCGAGGATCGTCAGCCGGCACATCGCCTCGACGACGGGGACGCCGCGCGGCGGCAACACGGGGTCGTGGCGGCCGATGACCTGCGCGGTCTTCTCCTCGCCCGTCTCCCAGTCCACCGTCGTCTGCTCCGACGGGATCGACGTCGGTGCGTGTAGCGTCAGCTCGCCGTAGATCGGCTGCCCGGTCGTGATCCCGCCCTGGAGCCCCCCGTGGTCGTTGCCGACCGGGACGGGGTCGCCCTCCTCGGCGGTGACCGAATCGTCCTCGCCGTCGTCGAACGTCCAGTCCTCGTTGCGCTCGCTCCCGCCGTACGTACGCGCCTCGCGCCCGAGACCGAACTCGAACGCCGTCGTCGCCGGCACCGACATGAGCGCCTGCCCCAGCCGCGCCTCCACGCTGTCGAAGCGCGGCGCGCCCAGCCCTCTGGGGACACCACGGATCTCGAAGTAGATCGATCCGCCGATCGAGTCGCCGCGCTCCTGATACTCCTCGATGCGCTCTTGCATCGCCGCGGCCGCCTCGGGGTCCGCACAGCGCACGTCGTTCTCCTCGGTGTGTTCGAGCATCTCCGCCCACGACACCTCGCCCGCCTTGATGTCGCCGATCTGGTTCACGTGCGCCTTCACGCGCACGCCGTTCTCGCGGAGGACCTTCTTCGCGATCGCGCCCGCAGCGACCCAGTTTACGGTCTCGCGTGCGGAGGAGCGTCCGCCACCGCCCCAGTTGCGCGTCCCGAACTTCGCGGAGTACGTGAAGTCGCCATGCGAGGGACGAGGTGCCGTGATGAACGGCTCGTACTTCCCCGAGCGTGCGTCCTTGTTCTCGATCGTCAGCCCGATCGGCGTCCCGGTCGTGTAGCCGTCCTGTACGCCCGACTGGATCGTCACCGCGTCCGGCTCGCCGCGCGACGTCGAGATCATCGACTGGCCGGGCTTGCGCCGGTCAAGTTCGTGCTGGATGTCGGATTCGTCGAGTTCGAGGCCCGCGGGAACGCCCGAGACCGTCGCGCCCATCCCCTTCCCGTGGCTCTCGCCGTACGTCGTCACCTGAAAGAGCCGTCCGAAACGGTTCCCGTTCATTACTACGGAGTTCGACCGCGCGTGGTTAAAGGCCTTGCACAACGCGCAAAATCGGACCCGGATGCGGACGCGCGACTTCTTGGTCGGTGACGCGACCACCCCAGGATATGCACTGACCGACACGCCCGGGGCGGGCGATCGAAACCCGCCGGCGACCCGCCCCGAAAAACGGAGACCGGCGTGTCAGCCCCCATATTCGCGCGTGACGCGTCCCGCCTAGTCCCGCGAAACACTCACGCCGAGGTCGTAGAGCGTGTCGAAGAACCCCGGGAACGAGACGTCGACGTCCTCCGCGCCCGTGATCGTCGTCTCCCCCTCCGCGACGAGCGCCGCGACGGCGAGCGACATCACGACGCGATGATCGCCCAACCCCTCCACGTCGGCCCCGACGAGGTCGCTCTCCTCCCCGTGGACGATCAGGGCGTCGCGCTTCTCCTCAACCGCCGCGCCCATCTTCGCCAGCTCCTCCGCCATCGCGCTCACGCGGTCCGTCTCCTTGTAGCGGACGTGTTCCGCGTTCACAATCTCGGTAGTGCCGTCCGCGGCCGCACCGAGCACCGCGAGCGTCGGGAGGAGGTCGGGCGTGTCGCCGACGTCGACGGTCGTCCCGCTGAGCTCCGAGCGCCGCACGACCGCGCGCCCGTCGTCGCGGTGCCAGTCGAGGTCCGCACCCATCTCCTCCAGGATCCCGAGGATCGCACTGTCTCCCTGCGCGCTCGGGTAGACACCGCGCACCTCGACCTCGGGATCGCCCGCGAGCGCGCCCGCCGCGAGCAGGTAGGACGCCGAGGAGAAGTCGCCAGGGACGGCGTACTCGCCTTCGGGCGGTTCGTACGTCTGCCCGCCGTCGACGTGGTAGCCCGCCTCGGTCCGCGCGGCGTCCACGCCGAAGTCGTCGAGCAACTCGATCGTGATGTCGACGTACGGCGCGGACTTCAGCTCCGTCGAGAGTTCGACATCGATCCCGTCGTCAGTCGCCGCGCCCGCCATCAGGAGCGCGGAGATGAACTGCGAGGAGACGTCACCGGGGATCGTCACCGACCCCCCCTCGATGGGACCCTCGACGACGAGCGGCGCCTGCCCGTTCCCACGCGTCGATCGGGCGCGCCCGCCGAGTTGCTCGATAGCGTCGAGGAGCGGCGCCTGCGGCCGCGAGCGCAGCGAGACGTCACCGGTGAGAACGGTCCCGCCGTCGACGAGCGCGGCCGCGCCGGTGGCGAGGCGCATCGTCGTTCCCGAGTTCCCGCAGTCGACGACGTCGGGCGGGGATTCGGGGGTTCCGCCGAAGCCGTCGATTTCGAGGACGCCGTCGACCTCAACGACGTCACCGCCGAACGCCTCCACGGCGCCCATCGTCTCACGGGTGTCGGCCGACTCCAGCGCGTGCCGGACGAGCGCGCCCTTCGCGTAGCCAGCGGCGAGGATCGCGCGGTGCGTGTAGCTCTTCGACGGCGGTACCTGCGCGTCACCGTGTAGGCGCGACTGCGGGACCGTGACCTGCATACGCGAGCGGACGCGTGAGGCGCCCGTAAGCGTTCCGGGGCCGCTCGAGAGCGACGGCAAACCCTTTTGTCGCGGCGGGCGGACTCTCGCGCATGAACGACGAACGCGATTACGGCGCGCTCGACGCGTTCCTCCGGGAGACGGGCCGCGACGGCTACCTCCTCCACGCAAGCGCCGACCTCGCCGACCAGTACTACCTCTCGGGCTTCGACGCGCCCGACCCGTTCGTGACGCTCTACGCGCCCGAGCGGACGGCGCTCCTCGTCTCCGGACTCGAGTACGGTCGCGCGACGAACGAGGCCCGCGCGGACGTCGTGCGCCGCTACGCCGACTACGACTACCACGCGCTCGCCGCCGAGCACGGCCGCGAGGAAGCGTCTCGACGCGTCCTCGCCGCCTTCCTTGATGAGTTCGGCGCCGCCGACGTGGCGACGAACGAGCGCTTCCCGCTCGGCGTCGCGGACGCCCTCCGTGAGCGCGACGTGACCGTGACGGCCGACCACGACGACCACGTCGGCGACGCGCGCGCGGTGAAGACCGAGGCGGAGGTCGAGCACGTCCGCGACGCCCAGCGCGCCAACGAGGCAGCGATGGCAGCCGCCGAGGATCTCCTCGCGGAGGCGGACGTCGTCGACGGCGTGCTCCTCTACCGCGACGACCCGCTCACCGCCGAACGCGTGAAAGAGGAGATCGAGGTGACGCTCCTCCGCCACGGCTGCGCGCTCGACGAGACGATCGTCGCCTGCGGGGGGGACGCCGCCGAACCGCACAACCGCGGTCGCGGCCCGCTCCGGGTGAACGAGCCGATCGTGATCGACATCTTCCCGCGCGAGAAGGAGTCGAAGTATCACGCCGACATGACGCGGACGTTCGTGAAGGGCGAACCCACCGAGGCGGCCCGCGAGTTCTACGACGTGACCGAACGCGCGTTCGACGCGGCGTTCGACGCGCTCGAACCCGGCACGACGGGTGCGGCCGTCCACGCCGCGGCCTGCGAGGTGTATGAGGACGCGGGATACCCGACGCTCCGCTCGGATCCCGACACCGAGACGGGATTCATCCACTCGACGGGCCATGGGGTCGGTCTCGACGTCCACGAGGCGCCGCGGTTGAGCGAGGGCGCGGAGGAGGGGCTCGAACCGGGACACGTCGTCACGATCGAACCGGGACTCTACGACCCGGCGGTCGGTGGCGTGCGCATCGAGGACATCGCCGTCGTCACCGAGGACGGGTACGAGGACCTGACGGACTACTGCGTGGAGTTCGTCGTCGAGTAATCCCACTCGTTGGCGAGCGTGATCGAGTGGGTGACCAGATCGTCCATCCGGTCGAGTGCGTCCTCCACGTCGTCGAGCTCGTCGATATCGGGGTTCGACGCCTGCACCGAGTTGAGGGCGGCACGCGCGTTGTCGATGGAGTCGGCGAGGTCGTAGGAGAGGACGCTTGCGAGTTCCATCAGGTGATCGCCGCGCGTCGACTCGCCGGCGACGGTCTGACGGAAGTGAATGGAGAGGCCGTCCTCGGAGGGGTACGCCCGGACCTCGAAGTGCTTATCGAGCGGGCCGAAGGACTCCTCGAACGTCACCGGCTCTTGGATGGCGATCGCCCGGTGGAACTCTGTGTAGAACGTCGAGCCGACCGATTCGGGGAACACCTCCCAGACGTTCTCGCCGACGAGGCGCTTGGCGGTGACTTCGAGGAGGTTCTCGGCCTCTTGGTTGATGTAGGTGAACCGCCAGTCCCGATCGAGCGCGAAGAAGGCGTCCGTGATGCGTTCGTAGACGTTCCGTGCGAGGTCGTTCAAGAGCGCGACGTCCTGTTCGGCCTGATAGCGCCGCGCGGCGGAGACGAGCGTCTCGACGAGTCGGTCGAGACTCCCCTCGGCGTCGGCCCGAACGTAGTCGGTGACGCCGGCGGAGATCGCGTCGGCGGCGAGTTTCTCGTCGCCGCCAGTCGCGTAGAGGACGAAGGGAATCGCGGGATCCGCGTCGCGCACGAGTCGGAGCACGCCGAGAGCGTCGATGTCGGAGAAGCCGCTCTCGCAGGCGATGCAGTCGACGTCGTGCTCCGAGAGGGTGTCGGCCACGGACGCGCCGTCCGGTTCGGTGACGACCTCGGCGATCCCCGGGGACGCGTTCAGTTCGCGTACGCGTGACCCGTCGGCGAGGTTACCGACGTAGAGTACGCGGACACCGTCGTCCATACACTGACGGGAGGTAGCAGTCGAACCGTCAAAAGAGCGTTGGCGTAGCTACTCGTCGTGTGCGCGCAGCGAGCGGAAGACGGCGGCGACGTCGTCGTCGTCGAGGTTGCCGAGCTCCTCGTCGAGGTTGCCCTCCAACGCCTCGATGTCGGCGATGAGGCGCCGATACTCTTCGTTGTCGGCGAGTTGGTCGGCGTCCTTCTGGGTTTCGAGTGCGGCGCGCTTGGCGGCGAGCGAGAAGTACTCGCGGACCTCGACCGTGTACAGTCGCCGGGCGAGGAGTCGACTGACCAGGTCGGTGAGTTCGTCGCGCGAGACCGGTTTGACGAGATACGCGTCGAACCCCATCTCGATGATGTCGAAGTCGGGGTCGACGGCGCTCACCATCGCGATCTGCACGTCGCTTCCGGTCTCGCGTAGCTCGGCGAGCACGTCGTCACCGGATGACTCCGGGAGTCGTCGATCCAGTAACACGACGTCGATGTCGCCGTCGAACTGGTCGAGGGCCTCCGCCGCGGAGTTGGCGGTGCGGACGTCGTGGTCGCCCTCGAGCCACGCGGCGTAGAGATCCGCGAGGTCCCGGTCGTCTTCGACGACGAGTACGGTCGGCCGATCGGTCATTCACTCTCCAGTTCGGTACCACGACGCTTAAAACCTCCCGACGTACCGACGGGAACGAACCCCTTTTGCCCGCGCACGGGCTATCGATTCGCCATGGACGTACTCGTCGTCGGCGCGGGCGAGATGGGCCGCTGGTTCGCGGCCGCCGTCACGCCCGACGTCGCGTTCGCGGACGCGGACCCCGCGCGCGCCGAGGCCGCGGCGGAGGCGCTCGGTCCGCGGGGTCGCGCCGTCCCCCTCGACACGACCGAGTCGTTCGGCGTCGTCTGTCTCGCCGTGCCGATGCGGGTCGCGCGCGAGGCGATCGCCGAACACGCCGGGAAAGCCCAACAGGCCGTCGTGGACGTCACGGGATCGATGCGCGAGCCGCTCGACGCGATGGCCGCCGCAGCGCCCGCGCGCGAACGCGTGAGTTTCCATCCGCTGTTCGGCGGCGACGCCGCACCCGGGACGGTCGCCGTCTCGACCGCCGCGAGCGGCCCCGCCACTGACGGGCTCAGACGCGACATCGAGGTCGCGGGCAACGACCTCGTCGACGTCGCGCCGGCGGAGCACGACGACGCGATGCGGACGGTCCAAGGCCGGACGCACGCCGCGATCCTAGCGTTTGCCCTCGCCGCCGCCGACGCGGACGACGACGTGCCCGACGAACTGCGGACGCCAGTGTACGAGCGCCTCGCTGCGCTCGCCGACCGCGTCCTCGATGGGACGCCGCGCGTCTACGCCGACATCCAGGCGACCTTCGATGGCGCGCGCGACGTCGCCGCAGCCGCCGAGCGCCTCGCCGACACCGACCCCGACGAGTACGACGCCCTCTACGACGATGCCCGTAAATAAGGACGAACTCCGATCGAACGCGAAGTACCTCCGGGGCGTCCGACCGATCGACCCCGCGGAGATCTGTGACTACCTCAGCACGCCGCGTCATCCCGCGGTCGTCCGGCGGGCCCTCCGCGAGGAGGCCGCGTCGCTCGGCCTCGTCGAGCGCGAGGACGGGACGTTCGTCCCGGTCGAGACCGGCCCGGCCCGCGTTGAACTCGAGTCCGTCACGACGTTTCCCGACGAGCACGCGCGCGTCCTAGAGGACCGCCTCGTCGAAACGTACGGCCCGGACTGGCACCGCGGCGAGAGCGGCGACGCCCTCCGCGAGGCGATCCACCGCCTGAAGGCCGACTACTACCACGAGAACGACGTCACCTACGACGAGACGGCGGCGCTCGGCTACGCGATCTATCACCTCCCGGATTACTACGCGGTCGGTCGGTACGTCGCCGCGGACCTCGCCGCCGACGGCCTCCTGCCGCGCGACGCGCGCGTCCTCGACCTCGGTGCGGGCGTCGGCGGGCCGTTCCTCGGCCTCGCGGACGCCCTCCCCGACGACGCTCTCCTCGACTACCACGCCGTCGATCCGAGTCCCGCTGCCGACCTCCTCACGGACTATTTCGACGCCGCCGACCCGAACGTCCGCGGGACGCTCCACCCCGAGACCGTCGAATCCCTCGACCGCGACGCTCTCACGGACGGGGGTGACTTCGACCTCGTTACGGCGTTCAGTCTTCTCAGCGAACTCGACGATCCGGCGGACATCGCCGCGTCCTATGCGGACGTGCTCGCGGACGACGGCACGCTCGTCCTCGTCGCGCCCGCGGACCGCAACACGAGCATCGGCCTTCGGGGCGTCGAGCGCGACCTCGAAACGCGCGGTATCACCGTCTATGCGCCGACCGTCCGGCTCTGGGAGGGCGATCGCCCGACGGACCGCGGCTGGTCGTTCGTCGAGAAGCCCGATATCGAGGCCCCGGGCTTCCAGCGCCGCCTCGCCGAGGCGTCCGAGCGCCCCGCCGAGTTCCTGAACGAGACGGTGAAATACAGCTACAGCTTCCTGCGCACGGACGGCCGGCGGAAACACGACGCCTCGCTCCCCGCCTCGCGCTACGCGAAACTCGGCGACGCCGACCGCCACGTCTCGAACCGCGTCGACCTCGTCGCCGCGAAACTGTCGGACGACCTCTCCGACGGCGGCAACCCCCTCTTCAAGATCAGCGACGGCTCCGAGGACACCGACTGTTACGCCGTCCTCGTCGATCGCACCACGCTCAACCGCGCCCTCCTCGAGGCCGACTACGGCGACCTCCTCGCCTTCGAGTCCGTGCTCTGCCTGTGGAACGACGACGAGGGTGCGTACAACTTCGTCGTCGACGACGAAGTCGTCGTGGATCGGGCGAGCTGAGACCGAACCGCTTTCCCTGCGCGCCCGCCAGCCACGCGGTATGAACATCGTTCTGACGAACGACGACGGGATCGAGAGCCCCGGCCTCGCCGCGCTCTACGAGTCGCTCTCGGCCCTCGGCGACGTCACGGCGGTCGCGCCCGCCGAGGACATGAGCGCGACCGGTCGCGCGCTCTCCCGCGAGGTCGTCGTCGACGAGCACGAGTACGGCTACGCGGTCCACGGGACGCCCTCGGACTGCGTGGTTGCGGCACTGGAGTCGCTCGTCCCCGACGCGGACCTCGTCGTCTCCGGGTGTAACCGCGGCGGCAACCTCGGCATGTACGTCCTCGGCCGCTCGGGCACGGTGAGTGCGGCCGTCGAGGCGGCGTTCTTCGACGTTCCCGCGATCTCGGTGTCGCTCGCGCTGACGAGCGCAGACTTCGAGGGCGGCGCCACGCCGAAGACCGACTACGCTGAGGCCGCGGCCGTCACGCGCTATCTCGTCGAGCACACGCTCGACTCCGGCGTCTTCGAGCGTGCGGACTACCTCAATGTGAACGCGCCCCGTCCGGGCACCGAGACGGGCGACCTCGCCGTGACGCGACCGACACGGGGGTACGAGATGCACGTCGAGCGCGAGGGCGAACACCTACGACTCCACGACGAGATGTGGGACCGAATCGATCAGGGGATCGTCGCGGATGAACCCGACGACAGCGACCTCCGTGCGGTCGTCGAGGGGGAGACGAGCGTCTCGCCGCTCACTGCCCCGCACACGACCGAGCACCACGAGACCCTCGATCACCTCGCTGCGGACTACTGATCGGACGCGGCGAGTTCGTCGAAGAGGGCCCGCACACGCGCTTCGATCTCGTCGCGGATCTCGGCGACCGCCTCGGGATCACGGCCGTCCGGATCGTCGAGGGCCCAGTCGCGGTTCTCGCCCGCCCACCCCGCGGGGCAGACGTCGTTGGCCGAACAGCCCATCGTGATCACGTAGTCGGCGCGCCGGATCTCGTCGAACGCCACTTCGCGTGGCACCCGGTCGCCGAGGTCGATCCCGACATCGCGCATCGTCGCGATGACTTCCTCGTGGACGTGGTCGGCGGGACGCGTCCCGCCCGTGACGATCTCGATTTCGTCGTTGAGACCGCGCTCCGCGACCTCGTGCTCGGCGAACGCGGTGGCCATCTGGGAGCGACCCGCGTTTTGGACGCAGACGAAGGCGAAGGTGGTCCCGTGCTGTACGGTGGTCTCGTCGGTGCCCGTGCGGGTCATCGGTGGAACAGTCGTCGGTGCGCACCAACACGGTACCGGTCTGCGAGCACGGCATCGCGTCGACCCGATGGGGTGCGTGGAGGCGAAGTCCCTTTCCCGGTGTCGGGGTAACGATCCGATATGCCCGCCGAAGACGTCGACGCGATCGACCGGGAGATCCTGTACGCGCTCCAGGAGGACGCGCGGAACCTCTCCTCGAGCGACATCGCCGAACGAACCGGGACGTCGGGGAGCACGGTCAGAAAACGCATCCGGCGCTTGGAGGAGGCGGGAGTCATCAAGGGGTACAGCGCCGAAGTCGACTACGAGCGTTCGGGCTATCCGATCCGGATGCTCCTCTTCTGTACGGCGTCGATCCACGACCGCGGCGACCTCATCCCGGACGTGATGGCCCTCGACGGCGTCGTCTCGGTACAGGAGCTCATCACCGGCGAACAGAACCTCCTCGTGACCGCGGTGGGGAACTCGGACAGCGACATCACGCCCATCGCCGAGGCGCTCCTCGACATGGGCATCACCGTCGCCGACGAGGTGCTCGTCAAGAGTCACGTCACGACGCCGTTCGGTCGCTTCGAGGAGGAGTGATCCGAGCAACGAATCAATAACGAAAGATCACACACTCTGACGAACGGACTGGGAATTAACGAAGGACTTATTGCCCAATCTGTTCGTACTGTGGGGTAGGTGTGACCGGGCCCGCTCGCCCGCGTCACGATTCACACACGATGTCGGACACCCACCCCACTCGGACGGTCGGCGCACTCCCCGACGCGGCGTCGGAATCGCCTCGCGCTCCCGTGTGGCTCACTCGACTCGTGTGGGCGCTGTGGGCCGCGAGCCTCGGTGTCCTCGGGGTACACGCGTTCACCGGTGCCACGTGGGCCGTTCCCGGCGTCGTCGCCGTCGACGGCCTCACCGTCGTCATGTGGGCCGCCGTCACGTTCTTCAGCGGGATCGTCCACAGCTACTCGCGGCGCTACATGGCCGGTAGCGAGCGCCTCATCGCGTTCTTCGCGCGCATCTCCGCGTTCACGCTCGTCGTGATGGTGCTCGTCGCCGCCGCCAACACCGCGCTCTTTGCCCTCGCGTGGCTCGCCATGGGCCTGCTCATGGCCGACCTCGTCGGCTACGCCCGCGACTGGCCCCAGGCGCGCGCCGCCGCGTCGCTCTCCCGGAAATACTTCCTCGCCAGTAGCGCGCTCGTCGGCATCGCCGCCGCGACTCTCTGGGCGACGACCGGCGCGTCCACGTTCTCGGGCGTCGCCGCCGTCGCCGACTCGCTCTCTCCCACCGTGTGGCTTGTCGTCGCGGGGAGCCTGTTGCTCGCCGCGATGATCCAATCGGCGCTCGTCCCCTTCCACGGCTGGCTGCTCTCCTCGATGACCGCGCCGACGCCCGCGTCCGCGCTCATGCACGCCGGCTTCGTCAACGCCGGCGGCATCCTTCTCGTCCGCTTCGCGCCCGTCGTCACCGTCGAGGCGCGTTTCATGCTCCTGATCGTCGCCGTCGGCGCCGCGAGCGCCCTCGTCGGCAAACTCCTCCGCACCGTCCAGACGGACGTCAAGGGGCGTCTCGGCTGCTCGACGACCGGCCAGATGAGCTTCATGCTCATGCAGGCTGGCCTCGGCTTCTTCGCCGCCGCGATCACCCACCTCATCCTCCACGGCTTCTACAAGGCCTACGAGTTCCTCGCGAACGGGAGCGACGTCTCGCGCACGACCCCCGGCCACGGGCACGGCGAGCCGCCATCGCTCACCGCCGTCGGCGCCCTGGCGACTGGCGTCACCGCCGTCGCGGGTGGGGCGGTCTTCGTGCTCCTCACCGGCGAGGGCCTCCACGCCGACAGCGGCCTCCTCCTCGCCGGTCTCGTCGTGTTGACCACGCTCCACGCCGCCCGGCAGGCGATCGGCTACACCGGCGTCTCGCCCGCCGTCCGCTACGGCGCGGTCGCCCTCGTCTTTCTCCCCGCGATCGCCGTCTACGGTCTCGTCTACTCCGCCATCAGCGGACTGATGGCCGGTTCGGTGATCGCATCCGCCCCGACCGACCTGACCGCCGTCCACGTCGCCGTCGCAGCCGCGTTCGCTGTGATCTACCTCGCCATCGAGACCGGCGTCTACCGCCGCAGCACGCGGCTCTACGTCGCGCTTCGCACCGCCGCGCGGCCGGACAGCCGGACCATCCTGACGAACACGGAGGCCTACGATGAGTACTGATACCCCCCACGACACCGACGACGTCCGCGACCGCATCACCGACGCCGCCGAGACCGTCGGCACGAACTGGCCGCTCCACTCGTTCGTGACCGCGAACCCCCTCGCCGGCTACGAGGACCGCCCCTTCCACGAGGCCGTCGAGCGCGCGAACACCCTGCGGGGCGGCCGGGCCTACCCGGACACCGAAACGTTCCGCACCGCGTGGGAGCGCGGCAACATCGACCCGTCCGTCCTCCGCGCCGAACTCGACGATCACGGCTACTCGCCCGACCCCGAGGCGGCCCTCGATCAGTTGGCTGACGCGGCGAGCGACGACGCGCGCATCGTCCGCGACGAGGCGACGGTACGCGTCGATCACGTCCTCGCGTCGTGGCTCGCGGCCTTCTGTGACGAGGGCGAGGCGTCGTGGCCGATGCCGAACCGCGAGGCCGGCTTCTACGACGCTTTCCGCGCCGTCGCACGCCACGACTCGACGATCCCCGACGCGGCCTCGCTCGCCGACGCACCCGACGATCCCGCCACCGCCATCGCCGGCGTCCTCGCCGACCACCCGCGCGAGCGTTGGACCGAGATCTTCGAGGCGCATCTGAACGCGCTCCCCGGCTGGACCGGCCTGCTCAAATATCGCGCCGAACGCGGCGACGAATGGCAGGACGCCTACCCGATCACGCTCGTCGGCTACCTCGCCGCCCGCCTCCTGCTCGCCGAGCGCTTCGACGCGCCGATCGACCCGCTCGCCGACGCCGACGACGGAACCGACGCGGGGGTCGCCGAGCGCTTCGACGGGAGCGACGACGACACGATCGACACTGCCGACGGCGACGTACCGCTCGAAGAAGTCTGGCTGCGCGCGTGGGAGGCGTCCTACCGCGGTGACGTCGTCGACGCCGTCGCGGACGCGAGCGCGGCCCGCGCGGACCGCGCGGACGATGAGAGCGCCGACGGTCGCCCCGACGCCCAACTCGTCTTCTGTATCGACACGCGCTCGGAGGTCTTCCGCCGCCACCTCGAAGCCACCGGCGACTACGAGACACACGGCTACGCGGGCTTCTTCGGCGTCCCGATGCGCTACGAGGGATACGACGACCAAGCCAGCGCGGACGCCTGCCCGCCGATCGTCGACGCCGAACACCACGTCCACGAGCGCCCCGACGGCGAACACGCCGACGAACATGCGGCCTACGATCGCTGGACGGGACGCTTCCACGCCGGCGAGAAAGTCTTGAAGGCTGTGAAGTCCAACGCCGCGACCGCGTTCAGCTTCGTCGAGAGCGCGGGGAGCGCGTATGGCGCCGCGCTCGCCGCGCGCACGCTCGCTCCCGCGCGCCTCCACGACCTCCGCGACGCGCTCGACGACCGCCTCCCGAGCGTCCCCGACTTCTGCGCGCCGAGTGTCGCCAACGAGGGCGAGCAGGCCGGCGACCTCCCGGTCGGCATGACGCACGACGAGCGGGTCGCGTACGCCGCCGCGGCCTTCGAGACGATGGAGTGGGACGAGTTCGCGCGGCTCGTCGTCTTCACCGGCCACGCGAGCGAGACGACGAACAACCCCTTCGAGGCGAGCCTCGACTGCGGCGCGTGTGCCGGCAATCCCGGTGGGCCGAACGCCCGCGTGCTCGCCTCGATCTGCAACGACGACGCCGTCCGCGACGCGCTCCGTGAGCGCGGGATCGACGTCCCCGACGACACCGTCTTCCTCGCCGCCGAGCACAACACGACCACGGACGAGGTGACGCTCTACGACGGCGCCGTCCCCGAGAGTCACGAGCACGACGTCGAACGCCTCCGCAGCGACCTCGATCGCGCGCGCTCCGGCGCGGCCGCCGAACGGGCCGAATCCATGGGTGTGGATCCCGAACGCGCCGTCCGCGACGCCGAGCGCCGCGCCGCCGACTGGGCGGAGACGCGCCCCGAGTGGGGCCTCGCCGGAAACGCCGCCTTCGTGATCGGGCCGCGCGACCTCACCGCGAACCTCGACCTCGATGGCCGCGCGTTCCTCCACTCCTACGACTGGCAACAGGACGACGACGGCGACGCCCTCGACGCGATCTTCGCCGGCCCAGTCGTCGTCACGCAGTGGATCAACGCCCAATATTACTGCGCGACCGTCGACAACGCCGCCTACGGGAGCGGCTCGAAGATCACGCACAACCCCGTCGGAAACGTCGGCGTCTACCAAGGCAACGGCGGCGACCTCGTCACCGGCCTCCCGCTCCAATCGCTCATGGCTGCCGACGACGACCCCCATCACCAGCCCCTTCGTCTCTCCGTCGTCGTCCACGCGCCCGTCGAACGCGTTCGCGACGTTCTCGCCCAGCACGACCACGTCCGTACACTCTGTGAGAACGGCTGGCTCTCGCTCACCGTCGTCGATCCGACGCGCGGCCACGACGCGTACGCCTACGACGGTGGCTTCATCCTCGAAGAAGCCGCGGACTCGACGGCGCCGCGCGAACCCGAGCCCAAACGCGAACCCGGGCCGGAGCCGGAGGCGCGCACCGTCGTCGCGGACGACTAAGCATCGAGTAGGCCCGCGAGCGACTCGAACCACGCCGCGACCGACCGCTCGGGCGCCGTCGCGTCCCGGACCGTCGGGTCGACGCCGAGGCGCGTGACCGTCGCCGACACCGATTCCGTACCGTGTTGCCGTTCGAGCAACCACGCGTACGTCGCCGCTTGGAGGTCGTAGCGCCGGCGCGTCTCCCTGTCCGGGGGAGCGAGCGCGACCTTCAGGTCGTCGACGTGCCACGTCCCGTCCGGGGCGCGCGAGACGACGTCCGCGACGTTCTGCGTCTCGACGGCCGCTCCCTCGCCGACGCGGACGATGGCGTCCAGCGACTCCTCGACGAACACCGGATCGCTCGCTCGCAGGCGTGCCCATGTCTTGCTCGCGGCGAACTGCGCACACACCCGGTCGGCGACGAACGCCCGGACGGCCGCGCGCTCCGCCTCGCCCACGCGCTCGTTGGCGAGCGCCTCGTCGAGTCGTCTGCGTAGTGGCCCGGCGCACGCCGCCAGCGTCTCCGTCTCGACACCCGCGGAGACGGCGCGCGCGAGCACCGCGTGCGCGACGGTGCCGACCACGTCCGGGCCGAGCGCGTCGAACGGGAGTCCGAGGTCGTCGGACGGCGCTGCCCGCGCCGTGTGGAGCGCGTTCCGCTGGAGGTGTGCGAGCACGTATCGCTCGGGATCGCTCGCCAGCGGGTAGAGTGTGCTTGAATTGACGTGTCGCGGCGTCCACCCCGTCTTCGAGGGCGTCGTGGGCGTCGCTGCGGCCGGCGTCGGTGGCGACTCGCGAGACGGGACCCGATCAACGAGTGGGACGTCGTTGACGCCGACCGCGAACGTCCGCTCTTGGTCGTCCGGTCGTGGTGACGCGACGGTGTGCGTCTCGCCACGCGTCGCGCGCTCCATCTCGAACGCCGCGGCGAGCGCGTCCGCCCAGTTCTCCCGCGGCCGGCGGCGCGACGCGTCACGGTCCGCGGGGAGCGGGACGACGAGGTGGTCGCGGGCGCGCGTCATGGCGACGTAGAGCACGCGCCAGCGCTCCGCACGTTGTGCGCCCGCGGCGGCGACGAGCGGCGGCGGGCCGGCGAGTCGCGTCCCGTCCGCGACCCACCGCTCGCTCGCCCAGCGGAGACCCGCGTCGCGTCGCGTGTCGTCACGGTCGTCCCCGGCCGGGGCGCGCGCCGGATGTGCGTAGACGCCGGCGTCGAAGCCGGCGAGCGGTGGGGCGCCGTCGCCGCCGTCGGCCGGCGGCGCGAGCGCGAGGTGATTCGCGCGCGCGACGAACGCGTCAGTGTGGGGCCCGTGGAAACCGAGCCACGCCCCGAGATCCGCGAGAGCGATCACGTCGGCCTCGTCGCCCTTCATGCCGTGAACGGTGCGAAAGATGACGTCGTGGGCCGCCGCGTCCGGAACGGGGACCGTCGGGCCGTCACCTGGCGAGGCGAGGAAGCGCTCGAACGCGTCCGCGAGATCGTCGAGTCCGCTACTCTCATCCGCCCACTCCGTAACGCCGTCGCGGAGCGCGTCGAGCGCCGCCACTCGGCGCGCCGGATCGTCGCCCGCGAGAGAGAGGGGGTCGGCCGCAAGATCGAGCGTGTCGAGTACGTCGTCGACGGCGGCGACGGGCGCGGCAACGTGGCGTGCGCGCCGGGCCGCGAGCGCCGCAAGGCCATCGAGAAACACGCTCGTGGCGTCATCGAGCTCCGACTCCGTCGCCGAAGCGGCCGCGCGCACCGACCACTCGGCGTCGGCGACGGCCTCACGGAGCGGCGTGGGGAGCGTCGTGCCGTCGCGCTCGAGGTCGGTCTCGAACAGCGCGCGCGTCCGGTCGGGATCGGGCGGAGCGACCAGCCACCGGGTGATCGCGGCGGCGAGACGAACGAGCGGCGGATCGAAGAGACGCTCGCTCGCGTCCGCGACCGAAAGCCCGCGCGCGTCGAGCTCCGCGGCGAACATCCCCATCCGCGTCCGCCGCGGGAAGAGGACGGTGACGCTCGGCCGCTCGTCGTGCTCGTCTTCACCCTCGCCCACGCCGCTCTCGTCCTCACTTCCACTCCCGTCACTACCGCTCTCCTCATCGCCATCGTTCTCGAACGTCCCGTCGTCGAACGCGCCCGCGAGGTAGCTGGCGAGTGCCCGCGCCTCCCATTCGGCCCAGTCGGGTGTACCGGGCGACCCGTTCGCGCCGTGTGCGGCGACGTGGACGTTCGTCTCGCGTGTCGACTCGCGGTCGGCGACGAGGTGCGGGTAGTCGATGTCGAGCGATCCGGCAGCGCCGTGGGTCGGATCGTCGAACGCGTCGGCGAACACGGCGTCAACGGCCGCGGCGACGTCCGGCCGCGAGCGATAGGTGCGCGCGGCGCGTTCGCGGACGTGCGTGTTCCAGTCGACGCCGAAGTACTCACCCGTGGTGGCGGCGCGCGCGAAGCGCTCGGGGCTGGCGTTCCGCCACGTGTAGATGCACTGTTTCCGGTCGCCGACGAGGACGACCCGCGTGTCGGCGTCCACGAACGGCGCGAGCGCGTCGTGCTGGGCGACGGAGACGTCCTGCGCCTCGTCCACGATCAGCGTGTCGAGTCGAGCCGCGTACCGCTCGCGGCAGTGCGTACGGTAGTCGCTCGCGTACCGGTCGGCCTCGAAGTACGTCGCGATCCAGTGCGCGACGTCGAGATGCGTGACGACGCCGCGCTCGCGCGTCAGTGTGTCGTAGCGCTCGACGTAGGCCCCAAGGAGCGTGCGGACGTCCTCGATGGCCTCGCGCCATGACTCCTCACACCCGCGATCCGTGGCGACGAACGCCGCGCGCGCGTCGGCGTCGAAGTTCGCCGCGGTTTCGGCGGCCGTCCGTCGATCGACGAAGCGCTCGACGTCTCGCAGGACGTCGGCGAACGACTCCGGTGGGCCGTCCGGATACGTACCGTCGACGACCGCGCGGAGGCGATCGGCGAAGGCGTCGATCGACAGGCGGCGCTGGCGGGCGGCCCGGAGCATCGCTGGGAGGAGGGCGTCGAGCCCCGCCGTGTGTTCGCCGCCGGGATACGCGGCGTCGAGACGTTCGACGCGCGCCGCGTGCTCGGGATCGTCGCGGAGGGCGTCGAGGCAGTCCGCCTCAAGCGCCGCGAGGCGCGTCTCGTCGCCGACCGTCGGGACGCCGTCGAACCCGACCGCCGACGCGACGTCCGCGAAGACGGTGTGAAGCACGCTGTCGACCGTCCCGAGCGTGTCGCTCCGGCGGAGGCGTCGGGCGAGGTCGCTCGCGTCGTCGGCGTCGATGCGGACGTCGTCGCGCGCGGCGATCGATTCAAGCGCGGCGGTGACGCCCGGCCCGACCGCCGCGGCGTCGTCGCGTGCGAACGAGGTGACACAAAGCCGCCGCTCGGGCGCACGTTCCCCGGCCGCACGGCCGCGGGCGAGTACCTCGGCGGCGAGCCGATCCGCGACCGTCGACTTCCCTGCCCCGGGGTTGCAGTCGAGGACGAACAGCCCGGACTCGTGCGCGAGAAACGCCTCGCGAAGGCGACGCTGTGCGCCCCGGAGTTCGGGAACATCGTCGCCCGTCGCCGCCGACGCGTCGGTCATCGCCGGCCCTCCGCGGTCGTTTCCAGCACGCCCGCCAGCGCGTCCGGCACGCGGCGTTCGGCCGCGAGCAGGGCCGTGAGGTCATTCCCCTTGACGACGGGTGCGTCGGGTGCGACGTCAGCGAGGAACGGCGATTGGTACGCGGTGGCGCCGCCGGCGTCGGTCGTAAAGCGCGTACAGACGAGGCCCGCGCTGGCCGCGCCGACGGCGTCCGCGAGGTGGTTGCGCTCCCGCGCCTCCGTCCACGCTCCGCGTACCCCGAGCGCCGCGCCGCCATCAGGACCGCCGTCGCCCGCCACGACCGCGTCGCGGAACGCCGGCGGAAACGCCCCGTTCGGGCGCGCGGGCCACTCACCGTCGACGAACCCCACGGCGACGACGTACGGGACCGTCCGCATCCACGCGTCGGTCGCGTCCAGCACGTCGATCCGCTCCGCGTTGTCGTGCTCGCGTCGACCCGGCCGGGTCGTCACGAGGGCGTCGAGGACGTCCGCGACGGCCAGCCACGACGCCTCGACGTATCCGCGCTCGTGCCAGTCGCTGTACTTCGAGCGGGCCTCGTCGAGCAGGTCACGCGAGCGGGAGAGCGCTCGCGCACTCCGCGAAGTCGCGCCCAGATCGGGTGTATCAGTGTCGCGCACCGCCGGCAGGACGACGCGCTCGTACGCGTCGAGTACCGGTCCGAGCGTCGGTTCGATCCCCTCGGGGCGCGGCGCACTGGCGTGTGTTTCGGCCCACGCCAACAGTCGCCTGACGCCCGCCCGCGCCGCCGCTTCGCCGTCGTCAGCCGGATCGAACGCGTCGAGTCGCCGCCGCCAAGTCTCGACGTCCCCTGAGTCGTCCGCGAGCGCGCGACGGACGGCCGCGACGTCGTCGTGAGCGAGCGGCCAGACGCGCCCTCGCTCGGCGTCCGGCGGCACCCACTCGGCGTCGAACGGGGCGAACAGGTCGGCGGGCGCGATTCCTCCGTCCTCGTCGTCCGTGGCGGTGAGAAGCCCGACGCAGGCATCGAGTACCCGGTACGGTCGCGTCTCCGCCACCGCGAGCTGCGTCCAGACGGAGAGGTGGCGGCCGTACTCCCGCGCCGCCCGCGTCAGGGCGCGCTCGTAGCGATCGACGTCGCGGGCGACGACCGCGACATCGGCGACCGCGGCGCCCCGTTCGAGGAGCGCGTCGACGGTCGCCATCGCCGCGCGCGCCTCGACCCGGCGGGTGGGCGCGACGATTTCGGCGACGGGGACGGCCGGATCGAGTCCGCCGGTCGGCGCGTCCGCGACCGTCACGTCCGCGTCGTCGACGGCCGGTCCCGCCACGAGCCGGGACGCGAGGCGCGCGGCGATCCGCGGACCCGTCCCCACGCGCAGGACGCAGTGAACGTCGGTGTCCGTGTATGCCGCGACGACACCCAGCAGATCGAGCAGCGGGCTTTCGACGGTGCTCACGCCGGCGAGCGAGAGGCGCTCGATTTCGGGATATGCGTCCGTCCATGCCGCCCCGTCGCTCCGGACGATCGCGTCCCGTGCCGTGCGCAGCGCCACCGCCGTCGAGACGGGACGATCCGCCCGCTCGGCGAGGGCGCCCGCGATGGCGTCGAGCCCGTCCAGCAACGCCCGTGTCTCGCGCGCCGCTGGGTCGGGGAGCGAGTCGGCGACGGTGTCGAGGGCGTCGCGGCGTTCGCCCGCACCGCCCGCGACGGTCGTCACCTCCTCGCGCGCGGCCTCGATCGTTTCGGCGTGTGCCGCGAGATTCGGCCCGACGACCGCCCGGAGCGGGTCGCTCGCCACGTCGGGATCGGCGAGTACGGCCTTGAGGAGACGGAGGCGATCCGCGCGGTCGAGCGCCCCCTGGTCGGCGGCGTGCGTACGAACGTCGCGCGCCACGTCGCCCGGCGAGGCGAGACGAAGCGAACTCCGCGGTTGCGACCGCTCGGCGAGCGCGCGTTTCACGTTGCGCTTGTGGAGACGTTCGGGCGTGAGAACGAGATCCGTCGCGCTCGTGCGTCGCGTCGCCCGGTCGAAGAGCATCGCGGCCGTCCCGACGTGGACGGTCAACGACGCCGTGCGGTCGTCGCAGAAACCCGAGTCGGCGTCCGTCATCGAACGCCACGTCCGTTCGTTCCAGCCCGTCTAAACGACGGCGGTTCTGCGTCGATCGATGGCGAGTGCGTTATCCGACGGCGAGTCACCGGCAGACGGCGAGTGTGCCACTTCGCCCCGATGCGCTGTCGGATCTCGTTTACCGGTTCTCGCGCTGTTGGATCTTGTTCAACTCGATGAGTAGCCGAAACACCGCTTTCACGAGGTTCGAGTCGAGGTCGAACGCCTCGGCGTTCTCGCCGGCGCGGGCCATCACGGCCTCCTCTTGGGCCTCGTCGGTCGTCGCCATCCCCTCGTCGGCCTTCACGTCGGCGACGGCGTCCGCGACGTAGGTGCGGCGTGCGATCAGTTCGACGATGTCGCGGTCGATTCCCTCGATCTCCGCGCGGAGTTCATCGAGGCTCATCTCGTCCGCGCGCCGTCGTGCTGTGTCGTCGTGCGAAACGTCGTTCCCGGTTTCGTCTCCCATGTGTCCTGTAAGTCCTCCAAAGCGCCCTGTTCCCCGACGGCGACGTAGCTCGGGCCGGTGCCCGAGAGCGAGACGCCGTCGACGGCGGGCATGGCCTCGACGAGCGGGGCGAGCGGAAAGTCGAGCGCCCCGCAGAACGCGAAGCCGTTGATCGTCATCGCGAGGCCGTACCGCCCCGCGAAGGTCAGTTCTTCGACGTGCTCGGCGAGTGGCGCGATCCGCGCACAGCGCTCGGCGTCCGCGTCCGCGCTGAACGCCTGTTCGTCCGGCGTCCAGACGAGCACGTCCCAGTCGGGGTCGTCGCGCGCGAGCAGGACGTCCCGATCGTTGTCAGTCACGGTGAGCCCGCCGAGCATGCTCGCGCTCGCGTCGTCGTACGCGCCGGTGACGGTCACGCCGACGTCGCGGGCCGCCCGAACGCCGAGGAGTGCTGCGTCCTCGCGCGGCACGTCGTCGGCGACGCCGAGTGCGTCGAGCGTGGCGAGTACGGTCGCGTTCGCGGCCGCGCTCGATGACTTGAGACCCGCCGCCATCGACACCTCGGACGACGTCTCGACGTGCCCGCCCCGCACGCCGTCGCCGTACGTCTCGCAGGCGAGTTCGACGCAGCGCTCGACGAGGCGGGTGTCCGCGTCCGGTTCGCCGGCGACCGCTCCCGTGATCGCCCCGCCGCCGCCGAGTTCAACGTCCGCGCGGGTGTAGCGCTCGATGGCGAAGGCGGCGCCTCGGCCGGTCGCAAGCGCGTTCAACACGGTGCCGGCCGCGGGGGCCTCGGCGCTCCCGTCCATATCCGAGGGTCACCGACGCACCACTTAGCGGTGGCGGTCCGCGCGAGCGCATCGAACGCGGCGCTTTTGCGCGCGGAGACGTAGGGTGGGACATGAGCTATCGGAACGACGTCGCCCCGGAAACCCTCCCCGTCGAGCTCACGTCCGACGGCGTCGTGCTGACGTACGCGGACGGCCGCGAGACGTTCTACAACGGCGTTCCCGAGCGCCACGAGGGGACGCTGCGGACGAACCCCGGGATGCACGTCCAGGTGCTCGTCCTCGCCCCGACGGAAACGGAGGGCGTGATGTGTTACGTGAATGATCGGGACACGCACGACGACGTGTTGGAGACGACCGGCGTCGGACGCGTCATGCTCGAACCCGGCGAGACCACGGAGATCTTCCCGGGCGTCACCGTCGAGATGGACGGCTACGCGGCGGAGATCACCGCCGACCCCGAGATTGCGCGCGGCCGCGTCTTCGTCTTCGAGGAGGACGAGACGCGGGAGTACAGCTTCGAGCTGTTTGCCGACGAGTAGCTACTGCAAGTAAGAGGGGTCCTCGGCGTCGCAGGTCTCCTCGTGTTGGGTCGCGTCGTCCTTCGAATCGAACATTAGTCCGCATTTCTCACAGCGGTACCACGTCATGTCGTCCCGCTGGGTTTCCTCGACCATACACGCACTCTCGACGCCCGGCCTGTTAGGCGTTTTCCCCACCGTAGTCCTTTATTCCCCGCTCGCCAACACGGAGCCATGAGCGAGGACACCACCCCCCGTCTCGTCGTCCGCGAGGCCGCCGCGCGCGACGCCGGCCGGGGGATCGTCCGTCTGCCCGACGCCGCCCGCCGCGAACTCGGCGTTCTCAGCGGCGACACCGTCCGCCTCGTCGGTGAGCGTGCGACGGTCGCCAAGGTGTGGCCCGACGCGGCGCTTGCCTCCGACGAACTCCGGATCGACGGCGCGACCCGCGCGAACGCCGGCGTTCGCGTCGGTGACACGGTCCGCGTCGAACGCGCGTCGGTCAGCGACGCCGAACGCGTCGCCGTCACTCCGGCCGTCCCACCGGAGCGCGAACGTGACGCGGTCGTCGATGCCGTCCGCACCGCGCTCTTCGACCGTCCCGTGCGCGCCGGCGAGACCGTCCGCGTCGACGCCCTCGGACGTCTCGGCGAGTTCGAAATCGGCGACACGACGCCCGACGGCGACGTCGTCGTGACGGACGCGACGACGATCGACGTGCGCGACCCCGAACCCGGTGACGAGGGGCACGAGACGTCAGCCGACGAGGAGCGCGTCGGCGTCACCTACGAGGACGTCGGCGGCCTCGGCGACGAACTCGCGGCCGTACGCGAACTCGTCGAACTCCCGCTGACCGACCCCGGGCGCTTCCGGCGCTTCGGCGTCGATCCCCCGAAGGGGGTCCTCCTCTACGGGCCACCCGGAACGGGGAAGACGCTGATCGCGCGCGCCGTCGCAAACGAGGTTGACGCGCACTTCGTCAGCGTCTCCGGGCCCGAAATCACCTCGAAGTACAAGGGCGAATCCGAAGAACAGCTCCGCGAGGTGTTCGCGGAGGCGCGCGAGAACGCCCCGAGCGTCGTCTTTTTCGACGAGTTCGACGCCATCGCGGGCGAGCGTGAGGACGCTGGCGACATGGAGAACCGGATCGTCGGTCAACTGCTGAGCCTCATGGACGGCTTGGAGGGCCGCGGCGAGGTCGTTGTCATCGGCGCGACCAACAGGGTAAACGCCATCGACCCCGCGCTCAGGCGGCCGGGGCGCTTTGATCGGGAGATTGAGATCGGCGTCCCCTCACGCGCGGGCCGCGCGGAGATCCTCGACGTCCTCACTCGCGGGATGCCGCTCGCGGATGCCGTCGACCTCAGGACGTTCGCCGACCGGACGCATGGCTACGTCGGCGCGGACCTCCGCGCGCTCGTCACGGAGGCCGCGATGGCCGCGATCCGCGACGACCGCGACACCGTGACGCGCGCGGACCTCGATACCGCGTTCGCCGCCACTGATCCCTCCGCGATGCGCGAGGTCGTCGCCGAGTCGCCGGACGTCTCGTTCGCCGACATCGGCGGCCTCGACGAGGCGAAGGCGACGCTCCGCGAGGCCGTCCAGTGGCCCCTCCAGTACGGTCCGCTCTTCGAGGCTGCGAACACCGACCCGCCGACCGGGATCCTCCTCCACGGCCCGCCCGGCACCGGCAAGACGATGCTCGCGCGCGCCGCCGGCCACGAGGCTGGCGTGAACGTCGTCCGCGTCGCCGGCCCCGAGCTCGTCGATAAGTACGTCGGCGAGTCCGAGAAAGCAGTTCGGGAGGTCTTCGAGCGCGCACGACGCACCGCCCCCTGCGTCGTCTTCTTCGACGAGATCGACGCCGTCGGAAGCGCGCGCGGTCCCGAGACGAGCGAGGCGACCGAGCGCGTCGTCAGCCAACTCCTCACCGAACTCGACGCGGCCGCGGAGAACCCGAACCTCGTCGTCGTCGGCGCGACGAACCGCCGCGACGCGATCGATCCCGCGCTCCTCCGGCCGGGGCGCTTCGAAACGCACGTCCACGTCCCCCGACCCGACGAGGCCGCGCGGCGCGCCATCCTCGCCGTCCACACGGCCGAGAAACCGCTCGCCGCCGACATCGACCTCGATCGAGTCGCCGAACGCACGGAGGGATATACAGGCGCGGATCTTGCCGCACTCGTCCGCGCGGCCGCCCTCGACGCCATCCGCGACACCGTCGACGCCCATCCCGACGACGCCGCGTCCCACCCCGACGAGGTCCGACTCCGCCGCGAGCATTTCGCCGCCGCGCGCGAGCGCTACGACGCCTCACGCTGATGTCCCGATAGGTACAGGGCGTCCCGGGGCGAAGCCGATCCATGGCCATCGAAGCCGTCGTCTTCGACATGGACGGCGTCATCGTCGACTCCGAGCGCTACTGGGTCGAAGAGCTCTCCGAGATCCTCGCCACCGCCGTCCCGGGCGCCGACCTCGATCCGGCGTCCGTCGTCGGTATCAACGTCTACGATCAGTACGAACTACTCGCCGACGACCACGACGTCGCGGTCACGCGCGAGGAGTATTTCGACCTCTTCGATCGGCACGCCACGACCGTCTACACCGAGAAGGCGACGCTCACCGACGGCTTCCACGACCTCCTCGCAGAGATCCGCGCCCGCGACCGCCCGCTCGCGCTCGTCACCTCCTCGTTTCCGAACTGGGTCGAGATGGTCTTCGAGCGCTTCGACCTCGACGACGCCTTCGACCTCGTCGTCACCGCCGGCGAGGAGGACGTCCCCGGCAAGCCCGACCCCGACCTCTACGAACTCGCCGCGGCGCGCCTCGGCGTCGCCCCGTCGGACCTGCTCGTCGTCGAGGATTCGGAGCACGGCGTCGCCGCCGCGGACGCTGCCGGCGCGTACGTCGTCGGCTACCAGCACGGCGTGAGCGCGGACATGGACCACGACGGAGCGGACGCCATCGCTACTGATCCCGAAACCCTGCGGACGCGGATCCTCGACGCGCTCTGACGCTCGGACGGGACGAGACGGAAAAAAGCAGAAAACGGCGAAACGGAACGGAACGAAACGACCTCTCAGGCCCGCGGGAGTGTGAGCGTCACCACCGCGCCGCCGAGGTCGGACTCGCCGAAGTCGACGCGCCCGCCGTACTCCTCGACGATCCACCGGACGAGCCAGAGACCGAGCCCGCTCCCGTGTTCGAGTTGCGTGATGTCTCGCTCCCCGGCGACGAGTTCGCGCTCGGACTCGGGGATCCCCGGACCGTCGTCGGCGACGGTGACTGCGACCGTCCGGCCGTCGATTTCGACCTCGATCTCGACCGTCGGATCCTCACCGGCGTGTTCCGCGGCGTTCTCGACGAGCTCGTCGATCGCATCGCGCAGGTACTCGCTTGCCCGTACGGGCGCGGATTCGGGGGCGTTGAGCGTCACGTCGACGCCATACGTCTCCTCGGCGTCCGCGACGACTCGCCGGCAGGTCGCGGCGACGTCGACCTCCGTTACGTCCGTGTCGAAGGCCTCCTCGACTGCGCGGACGTTCTCGTTGATCTCCGTGAGGTCGTCGGCGACGGCTTCGACCTCCGCCGCCGTCTCCGGGTCCGACTGTCGGACCTGTTCGACTGCGAAGAGCAGGCGCTGGGCCTCGTGGCGGAGGTTGTGCCGGACGAGCGTGTTGAGGACGGCGAGGCGTTCGCGCTCCGTGGCGAGTTCCTCCGCGCGGATACGCCGGACGTCGTAGACGCCGATGATGACGTGTGCGACGGCGCCTGCCGAGAGCGCGACGGCGAAGAGGAAGCCGGCGTCCGCGACCGGCCGATACGTGAACAGCAGGGTGAAGACGGCGCCGAGGACGACGATGCCCAGGAAGTTCCACCCCGCGATCCGGAGCGCGTTCGTCTGCGAGACGTCCAACCGATAGACGACCGCCCCGACGGCGACGAGGCCGAGCGAAACGAGCACCCCCGCGACCCCGAGGACGATGCCGAGCAACGGCGGCCCGGAGAGCAGGTGATCGACGATCGGAATGAGGAGGACGACGCCGGTGAGCGAGAGCGACCCCGTCGCCGCGAGCCGGAGTGGTTTCATCGTGTGCGTCGCCCCATGCGTGCGCCGGCCGGTAAAGAATTCCTCTTCTGCGGCGAATAATACCCGAATCACGGCCTCACGCGGGGGCGAAGCGACGTCCGACGAGACGAGATAGCGTCACGGCGCGGTGCGGGACGGTGCGGAGCGAGACGGAGCAGAGCGAGACGGCACGGGACGGTGCGGCATGGGACGAGATGGCGCGGAGCGGTGCGCTGCGATCCACGCCACACCGCGAGCGCCGGCGGCGCTCGCGGGAGTTTTTGGCCGAGCTTTTTGCTGTGAGCGGTCGGCGAGCCGACCCGAGCAGGAAAACGGTCCGTTACCAGAAGGCCTTCGTCCGGGCGTACTCGCGTTCGCGTTCGAGGATGTCGCGGTAGAAGTCCGCGTCGTCCTCGCGGTGGTTGTTAATGACGCGCGCGGCGTTCTGGGGACCGACGCCGCGGGCGGTGAGGGCGATCACGGCCTTCTTCCCGTGACTCTGGACGATGCTCGCGTTCCGGTAGGCGCGCTCGACGCGCTTTTCCTGTTCGTCGTCGCGCTCCGCCGGGTCGGCGTCGAGGGCCGTCACGACATCGTCCGCCCACGGCGAGAGCGCGGCGATCCGCGTGGACCCACAGCGCGGACACTCGGGTTGCTCGCGCACGCGCTTCACCTTCGTCTCCTGGTGCCAGTCGTCGCAGTGGAGACAGACGAGGTTCACGCGGTCGTCCATGAGGCGTTCCCGGACCGCTTTCACGACGCTCGCGTCCGCGTTCTCGGGCGTGAGGAGCTCCTGCCCGGAGGAGCGTCCGCCGACGCCGATCGGGGTGCGCTCGCCGTGGCGGACGACCGTGAGGTCGCCCGACTGAACGCGTTCGAGCACGCGCGCGGTTCCCTCGACATCGAGGTCGGTGTGGAACACCTCGCGCAGCGCCTCGTCGTAGACGGGGGTATCCTCCAAGGCGCTCAGGATGCGCGAGAAGCCGACGCCGTCGCGGCCCGTCGAGCGGTCGAGCGCGCCGAACTTCGCGGCGACCTGCGCGAGCGTGAACTTCAGCGTGTCCGAGCGCTTCAGGGAGAGTTCGAGGACGGCCGCGACGTGGTCGGGCTCCGTCTCGTGGAGCACCGCCTCCACCTCGCTCGCCCGCACGCGCTGGGGGACTTCGAGTTCGATCCGGTACGGCCCGGCGTCAAGGCCGACCGACGACCCGGTGCGTTGACCGACGAGCGCGGAGAGCAGCCGTCCGAGCGTCTCGTTCACCTCGTGGCCGAACGCGGCGTTCAGCGTGACAGCGCGCCCCTGCGCCTCGATGACGATCCGGTCGTCGCTGGGCACGGGCGCGTCGGCTTCGATCTGTCGCGCGACGGGCTCGAGCGCCGCGGCGACGGTGTCGACGTCCGCGGGATAGCGACCGGCGACGTCGCGCGCGACCGCCTCGCGGGTCGCACCGTGCTCGAACTGCGTGCCCGCGGCCGCGCGGAGTTCACCGACCTCTTGGGCGACTTCGTCGGGGACCGGGATCTCGGAGCCCGTCCACGACGGCACCTCGCCGCTCGGGTCCGCGATCGGCGAGACGCTCACGCGGCTTTCCTCCTCGTCGATCTCCGCGATCCGCCACATCTCACCGCGCTGGATGAACGTCTCGCCGGGTTCCGCGAAGTTGACGACGAAGCGCTCGTCGAGCGTCCCCACTTGGCGGCCCGCCGCCATGTCGTACACCTCGTAGGTCTCCTCGTCCGGGATCATCGAGAGGTTTGCGTAGACGTACTGCCACGTCCCCGACGAGGAGAGTTCGTCCGCCTCCTCGTTCAGATAGAGCACCCGGTTCTTGTGGAGTTCCCGGACGACGTCGCGGAAGGCCCCCTCATCGAGATCACGGAACGGGTAGGCGCGCGTGACGATGCGATACGCGCGGCGCGCGGCGACGTCGCCAAAGTCCATGGCGATCCCCGCGATTTGGTTCGCCACCGTGTCGAGACTACCGTGGTGGATGTCGACCGTCTCCACTCGACCTGCGCCCGCCCGTCGCGCGATGACGAGCGCCTCCGCGACCTCGTCGGGATGGGTGGCGACGATCGTCCCCGAGGAGACGGCGTCCCGACGGTGACCGGCGCGCCCGACCCGCTGGAGCAGGCGGGCGACCTCCCGGGGACTGTTGTACTGGACGACGTGATCGATGTGTCCGACGTCGATACCCAGCTCCATCGAGGACGTACAGAGCATCGCGTCGAGGTCGCCCGCTTTGAACGCGTCCTCTACCTCGATCCGGGACTCCTTCGCCAGGCTACCGTGGTGGACGCCGATCTCGCTTCCGAGCTCCTTGAAGCGCGACCCGAGCGCTTCAGCCGTCTGGCGCGTGTTCACGAAGATCAGCGTCGCGTCGTGTCGCTCGACGATCTCGCGGATCGCCCGCACGTGACTCGCCATCTCCGCGCTCGTCACGAGCTCGTTCCCGAGGCGTTCGTCCGCTTCCGTCACCGTCGGTGCGACGACGTCGAAGTCGACCTTCGAAGTGACGTCGACCTCGATCACGTCGAAGTCGCGCCCGCCCGTGAGAAACCGGCCGACCTCCTCGGGGTCGCCCACCGTCGCGGAGAGGCCGACGCGCTGGAAGTCGCCGGCGAGTTCGCGCAGTCGCTCGAGGCCGATCGATAGCTGCGCGCCGCGCTTCGCGCCCGCGAGCTCGTGTACCTCGTCGATCACGACGTGTTCGACGTCGCTCAGCGCGGTGCGGAGCTTCTCGCCCGTCAACATCGCCTGTAACGTCTCCGGTGTCGTCACGAGGACGTCCGGTGGGTCGTTCGCCTGCTTCGAGCGCTGGTAGTCCGAGGTGTCGCCGTGGCGTACGTCCACCTCGATATCCAGGACTTCGCCCCACCAGTCGAGGCGCTCGCGCATGTCGCGGTTCAGCGCGCGCAGCGGCGTAACGTAGAGCGCGCTGATCCCGTGAACGTGGCCGTCGGCTTTGCGCTCGACGATCGCGTCGAGCACGGGGAGCATCGCCGTCTCCGTCTTGCCCGTGCCCGTCGGTGCGACGACGAGCGCGTCGTGTCCGGTGACGAGCGGCGGGATCGCGCGGCGCTGTGGCTCCGTCGGCGTCGTGAAGCCGCGTTCGGAGAGTGCGTCGCGGACCGCGGACCCGAGGCGGGTGAACGCGTCCACGACGCCGGTCTCACTCATCACCGGACGAAGGGGCGCGGGCGAGTTAAGCCACTTGGCGCCCGCGAGCGTCACCCGAACTATTCGAGCCCATCAGTACCGGCGGTCGCGCCGCCAGAGCAGGACGGCGCCCGCGACCAGGAGCGCGAGTCCCCACCAGAGCTCGTCCCCGGGGAGGGCGAGCAAGAGTAAGGTGACGACCCCGGACGACAGCAGCGACCAACCGAGCGTCGAGCGAGCCATACGCCCGGCACGGATCACGAACGGATATGCATACTCCTCTCAGAGGCCACGATACGAACCGAGACGCGTGCCGTCGAGCAGGTAGGCCTGTGCGTCCGGGCAGGCCGCGGGGAGGAACGGCGCGAGGAACTCCTGTCCCTCGACGTTCACCCACGTCCCGCCACTGTAGTCGTTGAACGCTGGACAGACGACGAGCTCACCCGAGACGGCCATGTCGTGCACTGCGTCATCACGCGCCGTCTCGTCGCGCGTCGCCTCGTCGTGCTCCGCGAACGGCGCCCCCTCGAGAGGGCCCCGGAGCCAGACGCGCTCGACGCGACTCCCGCCGACCTCGTCTTCCAGGCGGACCGTCGGGTGCTCGTGACCGACGCAGACCACGTCGGCTTCGAGGACGTCGCGGCTCGGCCACGTGTGACCGTGACAGAACCCCACGCTGCCAAGCCGTGTTCCCGCGGCGGGTGTGACGTCGATATCGACGACGTCCGCGATGCCGGCGTCGTGGTTACCGCGAACGAGCGTGACCGGAACGGGGAGATCGGCAACGAGCGTTTCGAGTTCGTCCCGTTCCGCGCCGCGCGGCTCGCCGATCCGGTGGCCGAGGTCGCCGAGGAAGACGACGCGCTCCGCACCCGTCTCGACGACGAGCGACAGCAGGCGATCCCGGCGCTCGTCGGCCCGCGAGGGAGCTTCGAGCCCGTCACGGCGTAGCGACGCCTCGATCCCCGCGTGGTAGTCCGCGACCACGAGGACCGACTCGTCACCGCAGTCCGCGACCGCCGCCGGCCGCCCCGGGACGGGCTCGACCCCCGCCATCTAGATGGCCTTCAGGTGGTCCTCGCCGGACTCGTAACACCGGCCGCTCATCAGCGCCGACTGGATCGCGTCCGCGATCTCGTCCTCGTCGGCCTCCGTCTCCTCGAGCACGGTGCGCACGAGCTCGTCGCGGTCCGCGCCGTCGCCGTCGTCGAGGTCGTTCATGTAGTCGACGACGAGGTCTTCGAGGTCGACGTCCGGCGGCGCGGCCTCCGCGTCCTCCGCGTCGCTCTCCGGTTCGTCGTACTCGGCCGCGGTGAAGTCGTCGAGGTCGTCCGCGTCGTCCACCGTCGTCTCGTCGCGGTCGGTCGACGCGTCGAAGTCACCGAGGTCGCCGGCGGTCTCGTCCTCGTCCTCGCCGTCCGCCGCGGGTTCGTCCGTCGCTGGCTCCTCGTCCGTGGCGAGGTCGGTCTCGCCGCCCTCGGGGATGTCGCTCCCCGTCGAGAAGCCGACGTCGAACTCCTCCTCGACCTCCGTGCGGGTCTCCTCGTCCATCTCCCACTGTTCGTCCTCGTCCGTGGCGGCCTCCGAATCGCCCCCGGCGGCGTCGAAATCGTCCGGGGACGGCTCGGCCGTCTCCGTGACCGCCTCGCCCTCCGGTGTGGCCTCCGTTCGGGCCGTCTCGACGTCGGACGTCGCAGACCCTCCGGGTCCACTCTCAACTTCGGACTCGTCGTCCTCATTGGGTTCGCTCTCGATGGCCTCACTCTCGGGCGTTTCCGCGGCGTCGGAGTCAACACTGGAGCGTTTCGCGCTCTGACTCGCCGACTCCTCGTCGAAATCGTCCGGTGACGGCTCCGGTTCGTCGGTGACCGTCTCACCTTCCGGTGTAGCCTCGACGTGTTCGTCCATCGTCGCCGCCGTCTCCTCCTCGGCGAGCGCCGCGTCCGCGTAGGTGAGGTCGGCGTCTGTCCCGTCGCCCTCGTTCGGCGCGAGCGTGAGATCCTCGACCTCGTCGATATCGCCGGCGACGACGCGGGAGGCGTCGAGCGCGAGCTCGCGCACCGCCGCGAGATACGCGCGCGTCGTCCCGTAGTGGTCGATGGCGTGCGAGATGCCCGACGCGAGACCGTACGGGACGTCGCGTGCGGCCAGCGCGTCCGTCAGCTCGTCGCCGCGCTTCGGCATGTCGAGCGCGTCCGCGAACGTCGAGATGCGTGCGAGCGTCCGCTCCGCCGTCGTGACGACCCAGCGGTCGCGGGTCTCGGGCGTGACGGCGTTCACGCTCTCCGGACGGATCGACGTGTACACCTGCTCCGAGTCGTCCGGCGAGAACGTCCGCGCTTTGCCCGTCACCGCGACGAACGACGGCACGTCCGCGTTCTCCAGCGACGCGAGCGCGTCCGGCTGGTACTGACCGGCGTAGACGACGAACGCGCCCGTCGGGTCGACGACGCGCGCTCGCACGACGTCCTCGTTCACCTGCTCGACCGAGGTGAGGACGCCGACCGCGAACAGCCGATTCACGCGCGCACCCGTCGGCGTCACGACGTAGTTCGGCGCGCGCTCCTCGTCGCTCTCCGCGTACTGGTAGTCGGCGTCGTCGAACTCCGCAGCGAACAGCCGCCACGCGACCTCGCGGTTCGGGCGCTCCTCGCCGCCGTCGTCCTCGGACGAATCCGCGTTCGAGTTCGAGGTCACGCGTCCACCTCCGCGAGCAGGTCGTGCGCGCGCGATACCGGGTCGTCCGCGCTCTCGCGGAACCGCACGGTCTCGAGGTTCGCGCCGTACTCGTCGACGGAGAGGTGTCCGCGCACCGCGTACTCCTTGCCGACGATGGACTCGCGGATGTCGTCCGCGACGACTTCGCGGTTCATCGCGTCCCGGGCGGCGTCGAGGGCGTCCTCGAGGGTGCCGTCGTACACGTCCTCGGTCAGCTCCCGATCGAGGATGGCGGTCGCGGTCCCCGTCCCGTCATCGAGGATCGCCTTCACGCGCATGTCGTCCTCGCCCTCGACCTCGCCGTGGGTGCGACACTGGCCCTTCTGGATGACGCGCCCGCATTCCGGGCAGCGCTCGATCAGTCCGGAGCCGTCCCGGACCTCGATGACGTTCCCGACGAGTTCGACGTCGTACGCGCCGCCGCCGGAGACGGCCTCGCGGATCGTCATGCGCGTCGGGCCGCCGACCTCGACCGGCTCGTCGCGCTCGGTGACGACGGAGAACTCGGAGACGTTCACCGATGGGACGCCGCGGAACTCCCGGACGTACGCGTTCTCGATGCGGACGCTTGCGCCCTCCTCAGTGAGGGCGGGGACGACCTCCCACGCCGTGAACGGCAACCGTGCCGTCTCGTCGCCGAGCACGCCCGAGAGGATTTCCGTCTCACCGTCGCGCCCGTCAATCGTCTTTCGCTCCACCTCGACGACGCGGACGTCCAGCGTCACACCTCGATCGCCCGCCTCGAGGTCCGCGAGGTCCGCCTCACCGCCGGCCTCGTAGGGGACATCGAGGGGCTCGTCGACGACCGAGACCGTCGAGGACTCCCCGAAGTTCAACTCGGGGTGCCCCTCGTACTCCCGGACGCCCGCATTTCCGATGCGGACGACGTCGTCCGCCTCGAGGCCGAAATCCTCCCACGCGGTGTAGGAGATTTTCCCGCTCTCGTCGGCGAGTTCGCCCTCAAAGATCACGTGGTCGTCGCCGTTGTAGCGGATCGAGCGTTTCCCGACGGTCAGGACCTTCGCGGTCACGGTGACGTTGCCCGAGTCGGGCGTCACCTCCGCGAGGTCAGCGGACGTCGGTGCGGACGACCCGCCCGAATCGCCGCCGTACTTCCGGCGGAGGCTCTGTTTGGCCTCCTCCATCGGCACGCTGTACTCCACGAGATTGCGGAGTCCCTCTGCGACCTCCTCTTTGTCAACACCGAGGTCGGAGGCGAGCTCCTCGGCGTGTCGGTCGATTTCCATCACATGTCCGTTGGACCGGGCGCCGTAAAAGCGTTCCTCGCGCGGGCGCGCGTAAGTCAGAATATCGCCATCGAGCAAACGCTTAGGTGCGCGTCCGCCGTCGATAGTGACGTGACGCTCACTGCCCTCCCGCTCGCCGCGATCGGCGCGGGCTCGATCCTCCCACTGCTTCTCCTGCTCGTCCAAGTCGCCGTCGCGTATCTCGTCTACCGGGACGCGAAACGCCGACACAGCCGCCACGCGCTCGCGTGGGCGCTCGGTGCGTTCTTCGGGGCCCTCGTTGTCTGGATCCTCTACTACGTCGTACGCGACGAGGTCGGGCGCTGAGGGATGAGACGCGAGCGCTGCCTCCGCGTGGATCACGGCCCCGCGGACACCGGGGCCCGAACGCCCTTCTGAGCGCCGCCACAGCTTTGGATATGCGACTCTATCAGACGTGGCGGAACTACGTCGTGCAGTTCGCACTCGACGTCCCCGTCGTTCGCTCGTTCGTCCGCGACTGGCTCGTCGACCTCCACGTCGACTTCTTCACGGCGGCGAGCGAACGCGACGCCGACGCTCGCGAGGCCCGCTTTCGCGCGCTCTTCGACGCCTCCATCGATGTCTACGAGTGCGCGCTCGCCGAGGGCTACCCGGAGAGCCACGCCCGCGAGATCACGCACATCCAAGCCGCGTTCGACTTCTACGAGCACGGCTGGGCCGAGCTACTGGAGTTTCCCCCGGCGGAGTGCGAGGCCTACTACGAGAAGTATCGCGACTTCTTCGAGCGCCACGGCTGTACGCGTGAGCAGCCGTTCGGAGAGTTCGCGCCGCCTACCGGCCTCCCGTCCGCACCCGAGACGCCGGCGCGACTGGACGGCGACTACCCGATCGCCGAACCGGGACACGTCGACGGGATCTACCTCCACACGGAGCGCGAGTGGCTGCGGGAGTGACGGGCGACTCCAAAGGTATCAGTGACGCGACGCACGGTCGCGTGGCTCACGAGCGGTGAAAACGGCGGACGGGAGGCCCCATCCGCGGACGCGAAGCGCGTCTACAGGCGGCCGGTTTCCTGCACTTGGACCGACTCGACGCCCTCGACGTTCGTGAAGGCGTCCTCGACGGCTTCGGTGCCGCCGGCGTCGTCGGGAACGACAACCGTGGAGAGGAGCGCGACGAGACCGAAGGCAACCTCCTCCTGGTCGAACCCGCGGAGCTTCGCCCCCTCGGGAAGCGCGTCTTCGAGGTCAGCCTTCAGCTCATCGAGGTCGATGTCGGGGCTCTGCGGCATGACCTTGAGGACGGCGGCGACCTTCCCCATCGTTACGGCCCCCGGAACCCGCAGTCGGGACACTCGTAGAGGTTGCTCTGCTTGCGGCACTTCGCGCAGCGGTAGATCTGCTGGCCGCAGTCCGGGCACTTGAACGATGCGGCGTTCGTGCCGGAGATGTTGATCCCACAGGAGACGCACTTGCGCGCCTGTCGTGCTTCGCTCATACGCACAGGGTAGCCGCGCGAGCGGTTTTAACTCTTCCTTCTCGCTCCGTCGGCGCGTCCGGGGCTTCGGCAGGCTTTTGCGTCGGACACGCGAAGCGCGAACTCATGACTGACGCAGTCGAATCCGTGACGTTCAGCGTCGATGGTCCGAACGGTAGCGACGAGGTTGAGGTCCCTGCGGGACTCCTCTCTCTCCTCGCCGAGGAGGACGACGAGTCGATGGCGCAGGTCGTCGCCGACATCGCGCTGATGGGCTTCGCCAACCGCGCACACACGCTCGCCCACCATGGCGAGGACGAGGCCAGCGACGAACTCGAGGCCATCGAGGACGCGACGCTCGACGCCTTCGAGGAGCGCTTCGGCGTCTCGTACGGCGAGGCGACCGGCCACTCGCACTAACGCCGCGTCTCTCCTTCTCTTCAGCAGTCGTAGCGCAACAGCACCCCGTCGTCGATCCGTTCGACGTCGGTGAGTTCGAGATCGGGGTAGTTGTCGACGAACCCCTCGCCGTCGGCGAGCGTCGGCGCGTCGCGGCCGCCGATGACCGTGCTCCCGACGTAGACGCTGAGTTCGTCGACGAGGCCGGCGGCGAACAGCGAGAAGATTAGCTCGCCGCCGCCCTCCACCATCACGTCGACGAGACCGCGCTCCGCCAGCTCGTCAAACGCCGTCGAGAGGGCGATGCGCTCGTCGCCCGCGCTTACGACCGTTGCGCCCGCCGCCTCGATGGCAGCGACGCGTTCGTCGGGTGCGCTCGAAGCGACGAGGACGACCGTCGAGGCCGCGTCGTCGAGCACGCGCGCTTCCGGCGGCGTGCGGGCGTTCGAGTCCGCGACGACCCGCGTCGGCTGGGGGGGCGCGCCGCGTTCCTCGCGCTCGCCGACGAGACCCGCGTCGTCGACCGTGAGCGACGGATCGTCGGCGAGCACGGTACCGACCCCGACCATCACGGCGTCGTTCGCGGCCCGGAGGCGATCGACGCGCGCGAAATCATCGGGGCCGCTGATGGCCAGTTGCTCGCGCCGCCGCGAGGCGAGTTTGCCGTCGACGCTCGTCGCGGCGTTGACGTGGACGACCACCGTTACTCGACCAGCGCCGCGACGTCCTCGGGGCTGGCCTCGACGTGTCCGCCGTGGAAGCAGAGGACGTCGGTGAACGCGAGGTCCGCGAGCCGATCGAGGGAGTCGAGCGCGCGATCCATGTCGGGCGTGAAGCGCTCGTCCGGTCCGACGAGTTCGCCGTCCTCGGCCACGGAGGCGTCCGCCGCGATCAGGACGCCGGCGTCGGGGACGTGACACGAGATGTGGCCGGGCGTGTGGCCCGGCGTGGCGACGATCTGGAGCGGGCCGACGGCCGTTCGGATCTCGACGCCGTCGACGACCTGCACGTCGACCGGAACGGGATCGTAGCGGTCGCTCGGGTCGCCCTTGATCGGATCCTCGGCACCCTCGATGGCCGGCGCGTCGTCGGGGTGCGCGAACACTGGCGCGTCGGCGCGCTCGGCCACCTCGGCCGCCCCGCCCGCGTGGTCGCCGTCCTGATGCGTGAGTACGAGGTATTCGACGTCGTCGTAGCCGAATCCCTCCTCCGCGAGCGCGTCCTCGAGGAGATCGACGGTGTCCGGGAACCCCGCGTCGAGGAGGACGAGGCCGCCGTCGGGCGTTTCGACGCCTGCGGGGTTGATCGTGAGCGTCCGATCCGGATACGAGACGGTGACGGGGAAACTGTAGACGCCGGGTGCGAGCTCCATACGAGTCGGTGACCGCGGCGCGCGGAAAACAGTTGAGGTGGCGGCGGGCGAGACGGGAACGTGCGTTTTATAACCGCGACGCCAGTACGAGTCAGCATACGACTATGCCGAGCTCCAACGGTCCTCTCAACAGTACGCGGAATAAGCTCGCCAACAAGCCTCGAGATCGCGGTACCTCCCCGCCCCAGCGCGCCGTCGCCGAGTTCGACGAGGGACAGAAGGTCCACCTGAAGATCGACCCCTCGGTGAACGAGGGTCGCTTCCACCCGCGCTTCTCCGGTCTCACCGGGACCGTCGTCGGCACGCAGGGCCGCGCGTTCAAGGTCGAGATCACCGATGGCGGCAAGCAGAAGACGATCATCGCCAAGCCCGCGCACCTCCGCGCGCAGGAATAAGCGTGACCATCTTCAAGGAGACCGTCGACGAGGAGTTCCTCACCGTCTCTGAGGCGCGTGACCTCCTCGCCGACGTCGAGGCCGAGCGCGCCGCCGACGAGGAGCGCGAACTGCGCTACGAGCTCGCGCGCGCCGTCGAACACGTCAATCGGTTCGCCGTACTCGAGGGCGAGGAGTCCCGCGAACTCGTCGAGGAACTCCTCGAACTCGAGGGGATCGATGAGGCCGCGACCGCCGTGAAAATCGCGGACCTCCTCCCGCGCAACCGCGACGAACTCCGCGCGGTCTTCGCCCAAGAGCGCTACGCGCTCTCCGGTGACGAACTCGACGACGTGCTGGACGTCGTCGTCAAATACGCCTGACGGCGCCGCGATCGGCGACCCGTCGGCCGACCTTTTAAGACACTCCTCACCCTACGTCGGTACATGAGCGACGATTCAGCCGACGGAACGGAGGCCGTCGTCCTCGACGTGCTCCGGCACGGCCGCTCGGGCGACGACCGCGCGGCGTTCCGACGGGAGCAAGTCGGACTCGCCGTCGGAACCGAGGACTTCGCGCTCTACGAGTTCCTGATGGCCGACGACTCCGACGTCTCCATCGGCGACCGGGTGCGACTCGCCCCCGAGCCCGAGGCGGGCATCAGTCGGGTGAACACCGTCCCCTACGACGATCTCTCCCCCGGCGCTCAATCCGAACTGGAGTACGTCGTCGAGGAGCTGATCGAGGCAGACCCCGAGCCGTTCCTCGACTTCTACAACGAGGCCGGAGCGGTCTCGCTGCGCCTCCATCAGCTCAATCTCCTCCCCGGGATCGGCGACACCCTCCGCGACAACATCCTCGACGAGCGCAAGCGTGGGCCCTTTGAGAGCTTCGCGGACATCGCCGAGCGCGTCGACGGCCTCCACAACCCGAAGGAAGTCGTCGTCGAGCGCGTCCTCGACGAACTCAAGGGCGAGGACGTGAAGTATCACGCCTTCACGCCGAGCGACCGCGGAGAGTAGGGTTTACACGACCCGGGCGTCTACCGTCGTCAATGACCGACCGACGGGACCCCGACGCGCTCATCCGGCGCGCGGGCCGCGGGAACCCGGATTTCGACCAGCACTTCCTCGTCGACGATCGCGTTCTCGACCGGATTCCGACGTACGCGGAGTCGTTCGACCGCTCGCACGTCTTGGAGATCGGACCCGGCCCCGGCGCGCTCACCGAGCGCCTCCTCGACGTTGCGGACCGCGTGACGGCCGTGGAGCGCGATCCGGACCTCGCCGCCCACCTCCGCGAGGAGTTCGCCGACGCCGTCGCCGACGGGACGCTCACCGTCGTCGAGGGCGACGCGCTCGACGTCACCTTGCCCGATTACACCTGCTGTATCTCGAACCTTCCCTACTCGGCGTCGAGTGAGATCGCCTTTCGTCTGCTCCCCCGGGCGAGGCCCACTGTGCTCATGTTCCAGCGGGAGTTCGCCGAGCGGATGGCGGCGAGCGTCGACGACGACGCGTACGGCCGCCTGAGCGTGAGCGCCCAACATTACGCGGACGTCGAGGTGGTCGAGGAGATCCCGAAGGAAGCCTTCGATCCCCAACCGCGCGTCCGCTCGGCGGTCGTCCGAACGACGCCGCGCGACCCCGACTACGAGGTGGACGACGAGTCGTTCTTCCTCGATTTCGTGAAGGCCCTATTCACGCAGCGGCGCAAGACGGTGCGCAACGCGATCCGGAACACCGCGCACATCTCGGGGCTGGACGATCCCGAGGCGGTCGTCGCGGCGGCCGACGAGGACCTCCTCCGGAAGCGCCCGGGGAACCTCTCGCCGGCGACGTTCGCCGAACTGGCGTCGCTCGCGTCCGAACACGGTGACCCCGACTGATGGCGATCCCGCTCGCTGGGATCGCGCTCGCGGCGCACACGGACCAGATCGCGCTCTCCGTCGGCACGCTCGTCGCGTTCGTCGGGATCTGGTGGGTCATCGGTCGCGTCGGCGAGTGGCTGCGCGACGAGTTCGACCTGCAGTTCATCGACCTCCTGCTCGGGCTGTTGTTGCTCTGTCTCGCCATCACCGAGATCGGGGCCCTCATCTACATCTGGGGGCTCCAGTCGACGCTCGTCGCCGTCATCGAGCGGTTCGGCGATCCGCTGGCGCTCGGCGCGAAGGGGTTCGTCTCGCTCGCGATCGTCGTGCTCAGCTATGTGGGGACTGGTGTCGTGAAACGCGCCGTCGAGAACGCGTCGAAACGCCGCGACGGCGTCAGTGACCACGAGGCGGAGATCGCCTACCGGATCGCGCAACTGGGAATCTACCTCGCGGGAGTGCTCGCGCTGCTCGGTCTCTGGGAGATCGATCTCTCCGGGTTGCTCATCGGTGCCGGATTTCTCGGGATCGTGCTCGGGATGGCGGCGCGCCAGACGCTCGGGGCCGTCCTCGCGGGGTTCGTCCTGATGTTCGCACGCCCGTTCGAGATCGGCGACTGGGTACAGGTCGGCGACAACGAGGGGATCGTCACGGAGATCAGCATCGTCAACACGCGCATCCAGACGTTCGACGGCGAGTACGTGATGCTGCCGAACGATTACGTCGGCTCCGAGGAGGTCGTCAACCGCTCGCGGAAGGGCCGCCTGCGCCTGCACGTCGCGGTCGGCGTCGACTACGACGCGGACGTCGATCGGGCAGTCGAGATCGCCGAGGAGACGATGGGCGACCTCGAGGAGATCCTCTCCGTCCCGCGTCCGCAGGCCGTCCTTACCGAGTTCGGCGATTCGGCGGTCACGATCGACCTCCGGTTCTGGATCGACAAACCCAGCGCGCGACGGAAGTGGCGCGCTCACAGCGCGGTCATCTCCGCCGTCCACGAGGCGTTCGCGGAACATGACGTCAAGATCCCCTACCCGCAGCGCGAACTGTCGGCGCGCCCCGAGACGGACGGGTTCCGGGTGCGTGACGACGCGAACGAGGCGACGGCGACGGACGCGACGACGACTCCTGACGAGTCGACGGCCGGCGGCGGTGATGGTGACGACAGTCACGAGGTACGGGCGAGCGACGAAGCCGATACCGATGCCGATGATGCCGATGCCGATTCTGTCGACGAATCGGACGCCGACGCCGAGGACGATGACAACGCCGACACGGAGGAGGAGGAGGAGCAATGACCGGTGAGGACCTCGCGGCACGGCGCGGCGTCGAAACGGATGTCTACGATCCGGCCGAGGACTCCCGCCTGCTCGCCGACGTCGCGTGCGACGAGGTCGCGTCGGACGACTTGGTGCTCGACGTCGGAACGGGATCGGGGTACGTCGCGGCGACCGTTGCCGACGAGACGGGCGCGCGCGTCCTCGGTGCGGACCTGAACCCGCACGCGTGTCGGCGCGCCCGCGACGCCGGCGTTGAGGCGGTGCGCGCGGACCTCGTCTCGCCCTTTTGCGACGGCGCGTTCGACGTCGTGACGTTCAATCCGCCGTACCTGCCGGCGGACGCCGCGGCGGCGCGCGACGACTGGATGGAAGTGGCGCTCACTGGCGGCGAAACGGGTCGGGAAGTCGTGGAGGCGTTCCTCAACGATGCCGCGCGCGTGCTCGCGCCCGACGGGTACGTCCTCCTGCTCGTGAGCACGCTCACCGGCGTCGAGGAAGTGACGACGTACGCGGGCGAGCGGGGGTTCTCGGCCGTCGCGCTCGCCGACCACGCCTTCCCCTTCGAGACGCTCACGGTCCTCAAGCTCGTCCGGTAGGTGTTTGTCCGCGCGCGTTCCTACTCGGGCACATGAGCGATGGGTCGGTCGACTCGCGCTGGTGGTTGCTCGTCCTCGCGATGCCGATCGTGACCGTCGCCGAGGCCTGTCTCGCCTTCCTGCTCGTGGGATTCGTCACGGCCTCGACGGGCGCGAGCGGGTTCGTGACGCTCCTCGTTCCCGCCGCGCCGTTCCTCGCCATCGCGCTCCTCGTTCGGCTCCTCCTCCCGCTCGCGCTCTACAAGGACGCGACGGCGATCCGCGACGCCGACGTGGCGTGGGACCCCGACCCGGCGAACTGGGGGTTTCTCGGCTTCGGCCTCATCTTCGTCCCCCTGCTCGACTCTATCCTCGCCGTCGTCTACCTGACGCTGCGCTCGCGCGCCCTCGATGGCTGATTACCGGCATTCATGCCGTCGTAAAGAAAATATTAACCGCGGCGATACCGTAGCGCCGTGTCGATGGAACACGTCGCGACGACGGCCGGACTCTTCCCGCTGCCGGACGCCCAGCGCGAGCGTCTCGTCAATCTCACGGGACGCGGGACGGGCGGCCTCATCGACGGGGACGAGTCCGCCGACGTGGCCGCGGCCTACGACGCCGCCCGCGAGCGCCTCGTCGCCACCCAACGCGAGGCGGGTCTCGACCGCGTCGTCGAGGGCCACGCCCGCTGGGACGACATGCTCGCTCACCCGCTCTGCGTCCACGAGAACGTCCGAGCGGGCGACGTCGTGCGCTACTACGACAACAACAACTTCTACCGCGAACCCGTCATCACGGGGCCGCTCACCGAGGACGGCGATCTCGCCGCCGACCTATCGGCGGCCGCCCGACTCACCGATCGCCTCCAGGCCGTCGTCCCCGGCCCGTACTCGCTGACCGACCTCGCGCGCGACGAACAGTACGGCTCGTTCGCAGCGCTCCTCAACGGGATCGCGGACTTCCTCGCGGGCGAAGTCGCGGCCTTCCCCGACGCGGTCGAGACCGTCTTCGTCCTCGAACCGAGCCTCGTCACGTCCCCGCCCGCTGACGACGCTCACGAGCGCGTCCGGGACGCGCTGGACGCCGTGAACGACGCCATCGACGCGGACGTCGTCGTCCACACCTACTGGGGCGCGCTCGGCGAGAAGCTCCACGCCCACCTCCTCGACACGGACGTCGCGGCGCTCGGCTACGACCTCGTGAGCGCCCACGAGGAGTGCGTCTATCTCGTCCAAGAGTACGGTACCGCCGACTCGGTCGCCCTCGGCGTCGTCGACGGCCAGAACACGCGCGTCGAGGCCCCCGAGACCGTCGCCGATCGGCTGTCGTGGTTCCGCGAGAGCGTCCCCGTCAGCGACTTCGAAACCGTCTACGCCGCCCCGAACACCGAACTGTTCTACCTCCCCGTCCGCGCCTTCGAGGACAAACTCGGTGCGCTCGCCGCCGGCGTTGAGACGGTTCGCGCGGAGGTGTCCGAATGAGTATCGACCGCGACGGGCGCGACGGGAACGGAAAGCCGGGCGGCCGCGAGCGGTTCCGGCCCGTCGACCACCCGAACGACCACTTCCTTCTCACCACGGTCGTCGGCTCCTACCCGAAGCCGGGGTGGCTGACGGACGTCCGCGAGCGCCACGAGGCGGACGGCGACGCCGTCACTGACGACGAGTGGACCGAGGCCGTCGACGACGCGAGCCGTCTCATCACGGGCGAACACGAGCGCGCCGGCCTCGACGTTGTCTGCGACGGCGAGATGCGCCGCGAGGAGATGGTCGAGTTCTTCGCCCGGCGCATCGGCGGCTACGAGTTCAAGGGGCCGGTGAAGGTGTGGGGGCACAACTACTTCGACAAACCGAGCGTCGTCTCCGAGGTCAGTTACGACGAACCGTGGCTCCGCGAGGAGTACGAGTTCACTGCCGACGTCGCCGAACGGCCGGTCAAAGTCCCGATCACCGGTCCCTACACTCTCGCCACGTGGAGTTTCGACGAGGTCTACGACGACGACGGCGCGCTCGCCTACGCCCTCGCCGACCTCATCAACGAGGAGGTTTCCGGCCTCGTGGCGGCCGGTGCGCGATACATCCAGATCGACGAGCCTGCGCTCGCCACGACGCCCGAGGATCACGCCATCGTCGGCGAGTGCCTCGAACGGATCGTCGCCGGCCTCCCCGACGACGTTCGACTCTGCCTCCACGTCTGCTACGGCGACTACTCGCAGATCTGCCCCGAGATCGACGACTATCCCATCGACGAGTTCGACGTCGAACTCGCCAACGGCGACTACGAACAACTTGACGTCTTCGCCGACGCCGACTTCGAACACGACCTCGGCCTCGGCGTCGTCGACGCGCACACGCCCACCGTCGAACCCGTCGCCGAGATCGAGGCGAACATCCGACAGGGCCTGACGGTCGTCCCTCCCGAACAGCTCACCGTCAGCCCGGACTGCGGGCTCAAGATCCTCCCGCGCGAGGTCGCCTACGCGAAACTCGAGAACATGGCTCGAGCCGCCCGAAACGTCGAGGCCGACCTCGACAGCGGCGAGATCGATCCCGACGCGCTCCGAGCCGAGGGACCGTAACGACGACGGCTCACGTCGTCACTACTACTGGTCGTCCGATACGTCTGCAGGCGGTCCCTCACCGACGTCGCGTTCGCCACGGAGGCGTCGAACGCCGTTTTGCATGCATCCTCTTGCTCCCGCACACCGCCGTCCGCGCGACCGTGTGGCCGCACGGCCCGCGGCCCTCGCGGCACCGCGGGAGAAACAGTTATTTGCGTCGGGCAACTACCGCTGCCCGTCTCCGACAGACGGTGACCCCTTCGGGGGGAGGGGTCGTCATCGGAACCTCGTCGGAGACACGTTCCGAACGGGGAATAACGGCGTCGAACACACGCCATCGGAACCACGCCTCGACGCCGCGCTTTTCGCGTCTGTTCCGTCACCAGCGGCTCTCGGAAGTCACGCTCTGCACGTCGTGAGTGTTCGCAGGAAAGCGGGCCGGGAGGGAATTGAACTGGGCGAGACGGTCCTCGCGTCGCTCGGCTGCGACTCGCGTGCTCAATTCCTCCGGGCCGCTCCCGGTCGTCACGGACGACACGCTCCGCGTGTCGTCGGTTCCTCGAAGGAAGCGGGCCGGGAGGGAATTGAACCCCCGACCGTCTGATTAAGAGTCAGACGCTCTGCCTAACTGAGCTACCGGCCCAACGCATTCACGAATTACCGCGGGGTAGTCAAATAAGTTTCTTTCCGGGGGCGACGTGGGCGACGCTGGCACGCCGGGTGAGACGCGGTCACACCCGCTGTCGGGAGCGTTAAGTGACGCCGCGCGGTAGCGGGCCGTAATGAGTAGCCGGGCTACGATCTCGTCCATGTCGACGTACGCGATCCTCGGTTGCGGGAGCGTCGGTCACGCGGTCGCCGAGGAACTCGTCGAGCGCGGGAAGGACGTGCTCATCGTCGATCGGGACGAGTCCCGGGTGGAGGCGTTGCGCGATCAGGACTTGAACGCGCAGGCCGCGGACATCCGCGACGAGGAGGTCGCCGCGCTCGTCGCCGACCGCGACGTCGTCCTCGTGATGGCCTCCGACGTCGAGGCCAACGAGGCCGCGGTGCGGAACATCCGTTCGCGCGACGACGAACAGTTCCTCGTCGTCCGCGCGAGCGACCCCGTCTCCAGCGACGAACTCACCGGGCTCGGCGCGGACGTCGTCATCAACCCCTCCTCCGTCATTGCGGACGCCGCGCTTCACGCCCTCGAATCCGGCGAACTGGAGTACAAGGCCCGGCAGCTCGCCGAGGTCATCGAGGGGACGACCGATCGCCTCGCCATCGTCACCCACGACAACCCCGACCCGGATTCGATCGCCGCGGCCGCGGCGCTCCAGTCCATCGCCGACCACCTCGGCATCGGCGCGGACATCCTCTACTTCGGCGAGATCGGCCACCAGGAGAACCGGGCGTTCGTCAACCTCCTCGACATCGAGCTCACGCCGTACGACGACGTCGACATCGACGACTACGACACGATCGCGCTGGTCGACCCTGCGAAGGCCGGCGAGATGCAGGTCGAGGGCTCGATCGACGTCTTCATCGACCACTACGAGGCCGACGATGAAGTGGACGCCGAGTTCGTCGACGTTCGTCCGAACGTCTCCGCGACCTCGACGATCCTCACGAAGTACATCCAGGAGTTCGACCTCTCCGTCTCCCAAGAGGTGGCGACGGCGCTCCTCTACGGGATCCGCGCGGAGACGCTCGATTTCCGCCGCGAGACGACGCCCGCGGATCTGACGGCCGCGGCCTACCTCTACCCGTTCGCGGATCACGACGTCTTAGAGCAGGTCGAGTCGCCGAACATGAGTCCGGAGACCCTCGACGTGCTCGCGGAGGCGATCACGAACCGCGACGTCCAGGGGAGCCACCTCGTCTCCGACGCGGGCTTCATCCGGGATCGGGATGCGCTCGCGCAGGCCGCCCAACAGCTCCTCAATCTTGAGGGAATCACGACGACTGCCGTCTTCGGGATCGTCGACGACACCATCTACCTCGCGGCGCGCTCGAAGGACATCCGCATGAACATCGGCAAAGTCCTGCAGGACGCCTTCCACGACATCGGCGAGGCTGGCGGGCACTCGACGCAGGGATCCGCGGAGATCCCGCTCGGGATCTTCACGGGCATCGAGACGTCCGAGGAGAACCGCGAGACCCTCCTGGGGCTCACCGAGGAAGCGGTGAAACGCAAACTCTTCGACGCGATGGGCGTCGATCAGGAAGCAACGTCTTCGAGCCAGAACGGCGGGAGCTAGGACTCAGTCAGGCGAGCGCGTGTTCGGCCTCGTCGTCCGACTTGAGGCGCTCGACGATGTCGTTGATGAGCACGACGTCGCCGACGGCGCGTACCCACCGGTAGGGGACGATGACGCCGCGTCGCCCGGTGTCGTAGTCCGCGAACAGGTCGGGGTTGAGTTCGCCGAGCGCGAGGCCGTTGACGACCTCGGCGTCGAGGTCGAGGCGGATGTCCTCGATCTCCCCGACGAAGACGCCGTTGTTCGAGTAGACCTCGCGGCCGACGAGCGACGTGATCTCCTGCGGTGTGTCGTCCATACCTGCTGGTGGGTGCGCCGCCTCTTAACTCTTGGAGCTATCGGGCGCATCGAGCAGGCTCGCGAGCGCGCGGAGCGCGGCATCCATGTCGGTCGGCGCGCGCCCGAGGCTGAGACGGACGCGCGCGTCGTCCTCGAAGAACCGTCCGGGGGCGAGCAGGAGGCCGTCCTCCCACGCACGTTCGACGAGTTCGTCGGTATCGACGCCCGTCAGCTCGAGGAAGGCGAACGTGCTGCCGTCGGCGACGAACCCTTCGACGTCGTCGCGCGCGGCGACGAACTCCGAGAGCAGTGCCGAGTTCTCCGCGAGCAGCGCGCGCTGCTCGGCGAGCAGGTCATCGACGTGGTGGAACGCGCGCATCCCGTACGCCCGCGAGACGTCGGCGACCCCGGGGACGTGGTGGGCGACTTCACGGGCTCGCTCGACGAAGTCGGCGTCCGCGACGAGCCAGCCGATCCGGAGGTCGCCGAGGCCGAGGAACTTCGTGAGCGATCCCGTGACGACGGTGTCGTCGAGGCCCGCGGCCGTCGGCCCACCGAGCGCGCCGTCCGAACGCACCTGCCCGTCGGTGACGAACGGCGCGTACACCTCGTCGACGAGCAGGCGCGCGTCGTACGCGCTCGCGTGCGCGGCGACGTCAGCAAGCGTCTCGCGGTCGGCGAGTCGCCCGCTGGGGTTGTGGCGGTTCGTGAGGGTGACGAGGCTCGTGTCGGGCATGAGCGCCTTCTCGACGCGCTCAGGGACGAGTCGATAGTCGTCCTCGCGGAGGAACCGATCGACGGCAGCGTCGAAGGCCGCCGGCGTCCGGCGGTGGGGCTCGTAGCCGGGTTTCTCGACGAGCGCGCGCTGGCGTTCCTCCGCGCGCTCGCTCGTCGGGTCGGCGTCGAGCGCGGTGGCGGTGGCGAGGAAGTTCGCGTGGCTCGCGCCCGCGGTCACGAGGACGCACTCGGGGTCGACGCCGTATTCGCCCGCGATCTGCAGTTCGAGAGTGGCCCCGACGGGCGGATCGGAGCGCCCCTCCAGCGCCGGCGGGACGGTCGCCGGTCGCTCCTGCGTCTCCGTGACGCCGCGCAGGTCGCTCGACCCGAGATCGTACATGGCGACGTCGGGGCGACCCTGCAGCCACTCGAGATATTCGATATGGGGGAACATACAGTTGGTTTCACACGCGCCGCCCAAAGCCGTTGTCGCTCGCTACGCCGGGTAATCGTACGGGACGTCGAGTCGGTCGAGCACGAGCAGCGAGTGGATGCGGAGGAAGGCACTCGCGGGCCCGCGGAGGCAGACGAGATAACAGCCGGTGCCAACGAGCGCGATGGCGAACGCAGCGACGCCGGCGACCGCACCGACCTGTCCACCGAGCGCGGTCGCGCCGTACGCAAGCGCGAACGGGAGGGCGAACACGCCGGCGACGATGCTCCCGGTGACGACGTACGCGACGCCGAGACAGGCGCGGACGACGAGGTAGACGCCGAACTCCTCGGGGGCGGCGGCGAGCGCCGGACGGACGAGTCGCCATCCCGTCCTGATGCCGCCCTCGCCGTGGGCCATCAGCGGGACGACGAACGACGTCGTGAGTGCGGAGGCGGCGAGCGCACCCACGACGAGCGCGCCCACGACGGGCACGCAGACGGCCGTGAGGACGAGCGCGACGGCGGACCCCTCCCGCGCCGCGGCGACGATCCCGGCGACGAACGCGCCGAGCGGGAGAACGACGAGCGCGCCGAGACAACACCGAAAGCCGAAGAGTCGGGCCCCGTCGCCGACGTGTACAAGGAGCGACCAGCGGAGACCGTCGCCGCCCGGTTCGACGAAGTCGACGAGGAGAAACTCGAAGACGGAGGCGACGAACCCGACGGCGAGGAGGGCAGCGAGGAACGCGAGCATCCGGGGCCCGGGTGCCGGGACGCCGAGGGCGTTCAGCGGGAGCGCCGCGATGCCGACGCCCGGCGGCCGGATGGACGTCCCCCCGACGAAGACGGCGAAGAACGCGAGTCGGAGCCAGACGCCCGCACGAAAGGGACGGAGGAGATCGCGCGTCTCGACGAGCGCGCGGCGGAGCGTCTCAATGGCGTCCCACGACATACTCGGGTCTGAATGCGACGGGGGAAAAAGACGACGACCGCCGCGAGCGCGGCGGCGACGCGAAGGGGGAAGGGGTGACGCCGCCCACCGATCCGGGCCCGTGGATTAGGCTAACCGAAAACAATGTTTCCGAAAGAGAAACTCTAAGGCCACGGAGTGACAAATACGGAGTACGGATGAACGTCTTCGCAGCCTACGCTTTCGTCTTCGTCGCGGGCCTCATCACCTGTCTCGCCACCGGGCTCGGGGCGCTCCCGTTCTTCGTCGTCGACGACGTCTCCGAGCGGTGGACCGTCGCCCTCTGGGGGCTCGCGTCCGGCATCATGCTCGCCGCGTCGGGCTTCGGGCTCCTTCGCGAGGGCCTCGCGCTCACCACCGGTCTCCCCACGGTCCTCGCCGTCGGCGTCGTCGTCGGTGTCGCCCTCGTCATCGTTGCGAACGCGGTCTTGGATCGCGTCGACGTCGGCGGACACGAACACAGTGATGAGCACGAGCACGACACGCACCTCGATCCCGAGGCCGTCGCCGAGGGCGATCCGAAGAAACTCGCGCTCATCCTCGGCATCCTCACCGTCCACTCGTTCCCCGAGGGCGTCGCCATCGGCGTCTCCTTCGCCGAGATGGGCCTTCAGGGCGGTATCTCCCTCTTCGGACTCTCCGTCCCGCTCCTCGCGCTCGTGATGACGGTCGCCATCAGCGTCCACAACATCCCCGAGGGGCTCGCCATCTCCATCCCGCTCAAGGCCATGGCCGTCTCGAAATGGCGGATGGTCGGCGCCGCCGTCTTCTCCAGTCTCCCGCAACCGATCGGCGCCGTCATCGCCTTCGCGTTCGTCACGTGGGCGTACGACTTCCTCCCCTTCGGGTACGGGTTCGCCGCCGGCGCGATGGTCTATCTCGTCCTCAGCGAGTTCGTCCCCGAAGCCCTCGAGGCCGGCCGCGACCTCGACGGGCACGGCTATCGGGAGCTCGTTCTCGGCGTCGTCGCCGGCTTCGCCGTCATGATCCCGCTGCTCTTCGTCTGAGGCGTCGCGGCGTCGACGACGCGCCGAGGGGGGCGTCTAGTCTCCCTTCACGTAGCGCTCGTAGGCGGAGTCGAACGCCTCGTCCTCTTCGGTGAGCTGATCCCACTCGTCGAGGCCGCGTTCCTCGCGGGTGCCCTCGACGGTGTTGTCGAGGACGAACGCGATGAGGCCGCCGACGGCCATCCCGGTCCCGCCGACGACGTAGACGGTGTCCGAGATCGCCTGCACGCCGAGGATCGGTCCCAGGATCGGCGTGCTCGCCATCCCGGCCTGGAAGGCGCTCGCGCTCTCGATGTTGCCCATGTACGCCGGCAGCGCGAGCCCGCAGAAGAGCGCGAGCCCGACGATGAAGACGTTCCGTGAGCTGTCGAGATCGACGTGTTTGAGGTTCGAGAGGCCGACGGCCGCGATCTGCCCGAACATGGCAATGTAGAGGCCGCCGACGATCGGATCGGGGATGGTGGTGATGAGCGCGCCGAAATAGCCGACGAACCCGACCACGAGCATGATGAGCGCGCCGATCTGGATGACGTAGCGCGAGGCGACGCCGGTGAGACCGATGGCGCCGATGTTCTCGGAGTAGGACGTCGAGCCGTTTCCGGTGCCCATGATGCCCGCGAAGAGGGTGGCGAGCCCCTCAGTGCCGATGCCGTGGTTGATGCGGCGCGCGGACGGCGCGCGCTCGCCGGCGAGACGCGCGACGGCGTGGTAGTCGCCGAAGGACTCGATCATGGAGGCGAGGACGCCCGCGAGCATCCCGATGATGAAGGACGTCTGGAAGGTCGGCATCCCCCACTGGAGCGGCATCGGGACCTGCACGAGGGACGCGTTCGCCACGGTCGAGAGGTCCACGAACGCGGCGGATCCGCTCGGGATGATCCCGACGACGGAGAGGGCGGTGGCGATCGCCCACGCGGCGACGATCCCGAGGAGGACGGGGTAGAGCCGGAAGATGCGGTGCGAGTCGTCGAGATACTGACTGAAGAGAATGATGAGGACGACGGTCAGCCCGACGAGCCACCAAGCCTGGCCCGCCATCGTGACCTGCGGAGCGCTGAAGAGCGAGAGGCCGATGAGCGCGATGGTGGGCGCGATGACGACCGGTGAGAGATACTGCTTGAGCCACCCCATAATGCCGAAGTAGCCGACGGCCATCTCGACGATCCCGCCGACGATGATCGCGCCCTGCAAGGCCACGATCGCCTGTTGCCACTGCCCCGGCCCGGTGCCGACGAAGCCGATGATGGCGATTGCCGGCGCGAGCATCGAGAACGTCGCGCCCTGCACGATCGGGTAGCGGTTCCCGAGCGTCGTCTGGAGTAACGTGCCGATCCCGGAGACGACGAAGAACGTCCCGATGTAGAGTGGCTGATACTCCGAGGGCATCCCCATCGCGCCCGCGAGAGCGAGCGGGACGGCGATGTTCGCGCCGACCATCGTGAGGTAATGCTGGAGGCCGAGCAGTACCGACTCCCCCGTTGGTGGCTGCTCGTCGACGCCGTATTCGACGTCGTCGGACCGTTCGACCGACTCGGTCCCGGGTTCGCCCGCCAACCCCTCCGGGGGCGTCTCCGGGTTCGTGTCTCCTGCCATGCGTACCACCACATCGGTGCTCGCGGCGCCGGTTAAGCGTGTTGTGTCGTCGAACGAGCGGGCGGGACGCCTTTGTCGGTTCGCGCCGTGGACCCGCCGTGTCCGCACCTACCGTCGCCGCCTGCCAGCACGCCATCGCCGACTGTGACTCCGCGGCGAACGTCGCCGCCGTCCGCGCACGCCTCGCCGGCCTCGCCGACCACGTCGATGTTGCCGTCTTTCCCGAGTACGCCCTCACGGGGTTCGTCGCGGACGACCGCATCGCGGACGGAGCGCTCGCGCGCGACGGGTCCGAACTGGCGACGGTCGCCGAGGCCGCGGAGAGCGCCGAAACGGCCGCGCTCGTCGGCTTCGTCGAGGACGCTGGCGACGGGCTGTACAACACCCTCGGATACCTCGCGCCCGACGGTGAGCGGGCGTACTACCGCAAACGACACCTCTGGGACGCCGAGACCGACGTGCTCGACTCGGGAGACGGACGGACCGTCGTCAGGACGCCGGTCGGTCGGACGGGGCTTCTGACCTGCTACGACCTCAACTTCGTCCGCGAGAGCGCGGCGCTGGTCGAGGCGGACGTCGACGCGCTCTTCGTGCCGGGCGCGTGGCCGGCTGCCCACGGGGCGAACTGGGACCTCCTCCTACGGTCGCGTGCCCTCGACGGTGTCCGCTGGGTCGTCGGCTGCGGCCGCACGGGTGCGCGGACGCTCGGCGATCCTCGGGAGTATGCGGGGCGGTCCGCCATCGTGCGCCCCGACGGGACGGTCCATGCGCGCCTCGGGCGTGACGAGCGCGACCTCGTCGCGGCGCTCGACCCTGCGATCCTCGCGGAGCAACGAGCCCTCGTCGGGAGCGTCGGCGAGGCACGGGGATGATCGGCGCGGTCGTAAGCACGTAGTCGACGCGTTCTGTGACCGAGGGATGAGCGACGACGACATTGACGTCGAGGTGGAAGTCGAAATGGAGGTCGAACGCCACGGCGATCCCGGCCCCGAATCGACTGACGTGGACGGCGATGCGGCCGACGCGTAGCGCGACGTGACCTCGGACGGATGGCGGCAATCGCCCCCGCGTCCGCCGGCCCTTTTCGGGTCCGCGACTACGCTCACACGATGACGCATCTCTTCGACTCTCTCACGCTCCGCGAGACGGAGCTCCCGAATCGGCTCACTGTCTCCCCGATGTGCCAGTACTCCGTCGACGAGCGCGATGGGCTCGCTACGCCGTGGCACCACGTCCACCTCGGATCCCGCGCCGTCGGCGGCGCCGGGCTCGTGATGACTGAGGCGACCGCGGTCGAACCCCGCGGGCGCATCACGCCCGAAGACCTCGGCATCTGGAGTGAGGAGCACGCGGACGCGCTCCGTGAGACGACCGAGTTCGTCAAGAGCCAGGGCGCAGTGCCCGGCATCCAACTCGCTCACGCCGGCCGGAAGGCCTCGAAGACACGGCCGTGGGAGGGGAGTGAGCCCCTTCAGGCCGACGAGGGCGGCTGGGAAGTCGTCGCGCCGAGTGACGAACCGTGGCCGTACGAGGCGGAGGCGCCGCCGACGAGAGCGATGGACGCCGACGACATCGAGGACGTGGTCGCGTCCTTCCGCGAGGCGGCCGAGCACGCCCTCGACGCCGGCTTCGAGGTCGCGGAGGTCCACGGCGCGCACGGCTATCTCCTCCACGAGTTCCTCTCCCCCGTCACGAACGACCGGGACGACGAGTACGGGGGGAGCTTCGAGAACCGCGCGCGCCTGATCCGCGAGGTCACCGAGGCCGTCCGCGAGGTCTGGCCGGAGGGAAAGCCCGTGTTCGTTCGGCTCTCCGGGACCGACTGGATCGACGACGAGGAGTCGTGGACGGTCGAGCAGTCCGCGCGCCTCGCCGACGTCCTCCACGAGGCCGGCGCGGACCTCATCGACGTCTCCTCCGGCGGGATCAGCCCCGCCTCCTTCCCGGACTGGACGGGACCGAACTACCAGCTCGCGCTCGCAGAGCACGTCCGCGAGAACGCGGAGAGCGACATCCGGGTCGGGACCGTCGGCGGCGTCACCACGCCCGAGCAGGGCGAGGCCATCGTCCGCAACGACCGCGCGGACCTCGTCATCGTCGGCCGCGAGTTCCTGCGCGATCCCTACTTCGGTCTCCACGCCGCCCACGAACTCGGTCACGCCGACGACGTCGAGGTGCCGGCTCAGTACGCTCGGGGCTTCAGCGAACGCCTGTAAGGCCTTCGAGACGGCGGTAGCCCTATCCGTTCTGCCGTCCCGCCTACGCGTATGCCCGACGACACGGCCGACGACGATCTCGCGGCACGCGTCGACGCCCTCGAGGACGCGGTCGACGACCTCCGCGCGGCGCGGGCGGACGCGCGTCCGACCCGACGCGACGCCCGCCGTGGCCCCTTCTCCGTCCCGCGCCCGCCGACGCCGCGCGAACTCGTCCGCTTCGCCGTCGACAACGCCATCCCGGCGACGGTCGCGCTCCTCGATGCACAGAAGCGCGCGCTCGAAGCCCTCCACGCGGCGCTCCGACTCGTCGAACCCGGACACACCGGCGACGAGAACGGGGACGCGAGCGTCGGCCGCGAGACGCTCGACAGACTCGACGCCGCGCTGACCGACCTCCGCGCCGCCGTCTCGGGCGACGCGCTCCCCGCGGACGACGCGGCCCGCGCCCTACTCAAGGACGCCCGTGCGCTCACCGCCGATCTCGAGGCCGAAGTCGCGGCGGCGCGCGAGTCACGAGACGCACGCGGAGTGCGCGAGTCGACCGACATCGCCGTCGCGGACGACACCGAGGGAAGTGGGAATCACGTATCGGCGGCACACGACGCCGACGAGCGCGAGCGACGCACCGAACGCGTTGAGGACGAACTCGATCAACTGCGCGACGAGTACGACGATGGCGGCGACAATGATGACAGTGACAGCGGCGGCAAAGACGACGCCGATGACGAAAATGACGACGCCGGTGTCTGAAACGCGACAACGGGGACCAGAACGACGCTGACGACATAACGCCGTCTGCGCCGATGCCGCCCGGCTCAGTCCTCGACGGGCGCGAAGCGATACCCGTCCCACGCTTGGCTCTCCTTCTCACGGATGCCGGTCTCGGGGTCGCGGAGTTCGTCGCAGTAGACGGGTGTCATCCGCGCGCCGCTCTCGACGTCGCCCGTGGTGAGTTGGCCGAGCGCGCGTACCGTCGCGCCCTCGACGTCGAACTCGACGATCCCGAGGTGGTTGGGTTCGCGGACGCCCGGCGGCGTCGCCGTGCTCGTCGTCCACGTGACGAGCGTTCCGGTGTCGTCCTCGAGGTCGACGGTGTCGGTCTGTTCCGCGCCACACTCCGGACAGACGGTGTGGTCGGGATACGTGACGTGGCCGTTCTCACAGCGGAAGGCCTCGAAGCTCATTCCGCGGCCTCCACGACGGTCGTCGTGACGCAGTTCCCGAAGCCGCCGACGTTACAGGCGAGGCCGACGTCCGCCGCGACCTGTCGGTCGCCGGCGTCGCCGGTGACCTGCCGATGGATCTCGTACACCTGTGCGACGCCCGACGCGCCGAGCGGGTGGCCCTTCGACTTGAGGCCGCCGGAGGTGTTGATCGGGAGGTCGCCGTCCCGCGCCGTCACGCCCTCCGCGGCGGCCGTCCACCCCTCGCCCTTCTCGAAGAAGCCGAGGTCCTCGAGTTGGAGGACTTCGAGGATCGTGAACATGTCGTGGAGTTCGGCGACGTCGACGTCCTCGGGTCCCATCTCGGCCATCTCGTAGGCGTCCGCCGCGGAGTCGACGACGCCGCCCATGACGGTCGGGTCGTCGCGCTCGTGGACGACGTGGGTGTCCGTCGCGCCGCCGATGCCCGAGACGACGGAGTAGTCGTCGGTGTACTCCGCGGCGACGGATTCGGGACAGAAGAGCAGCGCGGCGCTCCCGTCCGTGATCGGGCAGAAGTCGTAGAGGCGAAGCGGGTCGGCGACGATCGGCGACTCCAGGACGGTCGCCCGATCGACCTCCTTGCGGAACTGGGCGTGCGGGTTGTCGACGCCGTTTTTGTGGTTTTTGACCGCGACCGACGCGAGCGACTCGCGGGGCGCGTCGTACGTCTCCAAGTAGTGGCGTGCGGTCATCCCCGCGAAACTCGGGAGCGTGACGCCGTGTTTGTACTCGACGGGGTGCGTGAGGGAGGCGATGACGTCCGTCGCCTCAGACGTGGTGCGGTGCGTCATCTTCTCGCCGCCGACGAGCATCGTCAGGTCGCTCGCGCCCGAAGCGACGGACTGCCAAGCGGCGTAGACGCCCGCGCCGCCCGACGCGCTCGTCTGATCGACGCGCTGCGTGTACGCGCCGATCGCACCGAGGTCGTGCGCGAGGGCGTTCGGGATCCCGGTTTGGCCCTCGAACTCGCCGCTGGCCATGTTCGAGACGTAGAGGTGGTCCAACTCGTCCGCGGCGACGCCGGCGTCGTCGAGGCAGGCTTCGCCGGCCTCCGCGAGCAGTTCGCGGACCCAAGCGTCGCGCTGCCCGAACTGGGTCATCGACGCGCCGATGACGGCTACCCGATCCATACTCGCCCACTCACGGAGGCAGCCCTTGAGGGTTCCGTCCCGTTTCGACCGGTGGACCGCGATGCGTCGACCCGCGGCCCGGTCGTCGGATCCGCGTCACTCGATCTCGGGTCGTTCGGCCGCGCGCTTCTCGGCCGCGTATCGCTCCCGCGCCCACTCGCGGAGCGTATCGTCGTCCGTCCACGCGACCGCCTGCATCGCCCGCGCCTGGCCGACGGTGGCGACGAACACCTCGGCGTCCGTCACGGTGAGTGCGTACTCGAAGCGCTCCGGGTGGACGTAGAGCTCGAACTCCGGGAGGGCGAGCGAACGCGCGACGGTCTCCGGTCTCACCTCCCGCTCGGCGGCGACGACCGCTCTCGGACAGACGAGCTCAACGCTCGCCCCGTCCTCGAGTCGCGCGCCGAAGGCGTCGATGTGGAGGCGTGTCATCATCGGCGAAAGGCAGTCGTAGTGGTCCGCGTCGCTCTCGTCGATGCGCTCGGCGAACGCCCGCGCGGCGCGGTGTGGCTGTTCGGGCGTCGAGACCACCAATTCGGCGTCGGCGAGCGACTTCAGTGGGAGCGGCGGATCGAAACACGGGAGGTCAGCCAGCAGCGCCGCCGCCCCGTCGATGGCGTCGAGGTCTGCGAGGAAGGTCTCACAGGACCGGATGACGCGCGCGCCGGTCGCGGTGGGTCGGTAATCGCCGTCAACGCGTTCGACCCACCCCCGATCGGCGCAGTCGCGGAGGCAGCGCTGCACGGTCGCCCGCGAGACGTCCACGCGCTCCGCGACGTCCCGCGGCCGCCCCGGCGTCGAGCGGAGCGCGCGAAGCACGGCGAGACGGTTCGGCGATCCGAAGACGAACCGTGCGGCCTCGGTCGCGTCCATGGACGGATGTAACGCGAGTGGCCGGTATCAATCCTCGGCATCCGAGAGTCGCCGCGGGCGTCGGGGTGTGCACGGTGCGAACGGGCGTGCACGCCGTAACGCTAACTGGGGTCGGGCCGAAGCCACAGACGCCCCCGACCCCGCGACACCGGGTCCCCCCCCCACTTCGGCCCTCCAACCACGTCGACCCGACAGGACCCGTCGCACACCGTTCTCACCGTATCGCACGGCGACGCCGCGATCCCGGCCCCGAGACGTCTACACGTCCTCTACGTACCATCAACTCCGTTTTCAGACCGTCGCGGTGACGACGAACGAGACGTGATCGGCGGCGTCCTTGACGGCCTTCGGCACCGCGTCGAGCGCGAGGCCGTTGACGTGCCGTCCCAGCCGTCCGTCGCGTCCGGACGCGAAGCTATTTGTCTCCCACGCACCCTCCGTTCGGACGATGGGTAGCCTGTTCCCGTTCCGCACCGACGTCGAGGCGGACGCGGGGAGCCCACGACTCGTCGGGATCGACGAGGACGCCGCGGACGAGGTCTTCGACGCCCTCGGTTCGCGTACCGCCCGCCGCATCCTCGCCGCGATCTACGACGACCCCCGCCCCGCCTCGGATCTCGCGGACGACGTCGACACCTCCCTCCAGAACGCGCGGTATCACCTCGACAACCTCAGCGACGCCGACCTCGTGACGGTCGCCGACACGTGGTATTCGGAGCGCGGCACCGAAATGAAGGTGTACGCGCCCGCGAACGACGCCGTCGTGGTCTTCGCTGGCGACGACGGGACGAAGACCGGCGCGTTCGCTGCCCTCAAGCGATTTTTGGGTGGCATCGTCGCCGTCGGCCTCGGCGCGCTCGTCGTCCAAGCCCTCCTCGCGCCCGGTTCGCTCCTCCCGACGTTCGGCTCGGCCGACGAGCCCTCGCCCGCGACCACGCCGAGCGACGGCGGTGGCGGCTTCAGCGCGATGGACGTCCAACGCTCGACCACCACCACGACTGCGACGGCCGACGGCGGGCACGGCCCCCTCGCGTTCCTCGCCGAACCCGGCGTGGCGTTCTTCCTCGGCGGGCTCTGCGTGCTCTGTGTCGCCCTCGCGTTCTGGTACCTCCGGACCCGCCGCCGGGGCTGATACTCGATCGGTCGACGACGCAAACCGTTTCAACCCGAATCACCTACCGCCGGGTAGTGACAGACGACGAAGCCGATCCGACGCTCTCCCTCGACGCCTTCTACGACGCCCTGGAGTCCGTCGGCCGCCCGGTCGTGACCGCCGGTCGCCTCGCCGGCCTCCTCGGCTGGACGCAGGCCGAGGCGAGCGGTGCGCTCGACCGTCTCGCCGACGTCGACGCGGCCATCCAGCGCGTCGACGTCTCGAACGACCCCGTCGTGTGGTTCCCGACGGACTGGGCGCGCACGACGGAGCGCGAGCGCGTCGTCGTCTTCCCGGAACACCGCGAGGTCGTCGTCGATCAGCCCACGCAGTTCACGCGCGCGCAACTCGCGCAGTTCGCCACGCTCACCGACACGACGGGCGAGAACGCCTACCGCTATCGCGTGCGCGAGGAGGACGTCTGGGGCGCGCCCCACGAGGACGTCGAGGCCCTGAAGCGCACGCTCCGACAGGCCCTCGGGGATCGCTACCCGACCTTGGAGGAGTTCGTCACCGACCAGTGGCGCCGGGCGCGTCAGTTCCGTCTCTACACGCACGAGGAGGGGTACGTCGTCCTTGAGGCCTCCTCACCCGAGATGATGGGGAACGTCGCCGAGCAACACCTCTCGGAGGGGACGATCCGTGCGCCGATCACCGACACGGAGGCATGGGTGGCCGCGGAGGCCGTCGCCACCGTCAAACGCGACCTCTACGAGGCGGGCTACCCCGTCCAGGACGATCGAACCCTCGACGAGGGTGCGGCAATCGACATCGACCTCCGTCTCTCCCTGCGCGACTACCAGCGCGGGTGGGTCAAACGCTTCGTCGAATCGGGGTCGGGCGTGCTCGTCGGCCCGCCGGGAAGCGGCAAGACCGTCGCCGCACTCGGCGTCATGGAGGACATCGGTCGCGAGACGCTGATCCTCGTGCCCGGGCGCGAACTCGTCGGCCAGTGGCGCGACAGCCTCCTCGAGTACACGACCCTCACCCACGACGACATCGCGGAGTACCACGGCGGCGTGAAGGAAATCGGCCCCGTCACCATCGCCACCTACTCCTCGGCGGGGATGGAGCGCCACCGTCGGCTTTTCGACGAGAAGCGCTGGGGACTCGTCGTCTACGACGAAGCACACCACATCCCGGGCGACGTCTTCCGCCGGACCGCGGACCTCCAGGCCTCGGCGCGCCTCGGTTTGAGCGCGACCCCGGTCCGGGGCGACGACCGCGAGGCGGACATCTACACGCTCATCGGGCCGCCGATCGGGACTGACTGGGAGGCGCTCTTCGAGGCGGGATTCGTCCAAGAGCCCGAAGTCGAGATCCGCTTCGTCCCGTGGACCGACGACGAGCACCGCTACGAGTACGCGAGCGCGGACGGCCACGAGCGCCGGATGCTCGCCGCTTCGAACCCTGCGAAGATCGACGAAGTGCGCTCGATTCTGGACGCCCATCCCGACGCGAAGACGCTGCTCTTCGTCGACTATCTCGATCAGGGCGAGCAGCTGAGCGACGCCCTCTCGCTTCCGTTCGTCAGCGGCGACACGCCCCACTCGCACCGCGAGCGGCTCTTCCACGAGTTCCGCGCGGGCGAGCGCGACACGCTCCTCGTCTCGCGCGTCGCCGACGAAGGCATCGATCTCCCCGACGCCGAGCTAGCGATCGTCGCCTCCGGGCTCGGCGGATCGCGCCGCCAGGGCGCCCAACGCGCCGGCCGGACGATGCGCCCCGCGGGGCGCGCGCTCGTCTACGTGCTCGCCACGCGCGGGACGGAGGAGGAGGATTTCGCGCGGAACCAGACGCGCCACCTCGCGGAGAAGGGCGCGCGGGTGCGGGAGGCCGATGCAGAGGCACACGGGGAGCCGACCGAGAGGGAGGCTCCCCGGGACGAGTGAACGAGGAGCGAGCCGCCACGGATCGTCCGCCTCGGCGAGCACCGTCGCGGCGTCACCCACCGCGGCGGGTGGCTTTTTGATCCGGCCGGGCGATTCTCCGTGTATGGACGCAGCCGTCTACCACGGTGAGGGCGACATTCGCGTGGAGGAAGTACCGGATCCGGAGATCGAGGAGCCGACGGACGCGATCGTGCGCATCACGCACACGGCGGTCTGCGGGTCGGACCTCTGGTTCTACCGGGGCCAACGCGACTATCCGACGCCGGGGCGCGTCGGCCACGAACCGATGGGCGTCGTTGAGGCGGTCGGCGACGACGTGACACACCTCCGACCGGGTGATCGGGTGCTCTCGCCGTTCGCCATCTCCTGTGGCGAGTGCGAGTTCTGCCGGAAAGGCCTCTACACCTCCTGTGTCGAGGAGGAAGGGTGGGGCGGCGAGCACGACGGCGCGCAGGGCGAAAAGGTCCGCGCGCCGTACGCGGACGGCACGCTCGTTCGGGTGCCGGAGCGCTACGCAGACGACGAGGACGTCCTCGAGTCGCTGCTCCCGCTGACGGACGTCATGGTGACCGGGCACCACGCGGCGGTGAGCGCCGGCGTCGGCCCCGGGGACACCGCGGTCGTGGTCGGTGACGGCGCGGTCGGCCTCTGCGGCGTGCTCGCGGCCCAGCGTCTCGGCGCGGAGCGCATCGTCGCGATGGGTCACCACGAGGACCGCCTAGAGATCGCGGAGGAGCTCGGCGCGACGGAGACGGTCGCGGCACGCGGCGAGGAAGCAATCGAACGCGCGACGGAACTCACGTACGGCGGCGCGAACCACGTCATGGAGTGCGTCGGCGCGGAGTCCTCGATGGATACGGCGTTCCAGGTCGCGCGCCCCGGCGGGACGGTCGGGTTCGTCGGCGTCCCGATGGGCGTCGACGAGGCCGCGTTCCTTGAGACGGCCTTCCAGAAGAACGTCGGTCTCGAGGGCGGCGTCGCGCCCGTCCGCAAGTACGTCGACGACCTGATGGACGACGTCCTGCAGGGCACTCTCGATCCCTCGCCGATCTTCACCAAGACGGTGGACCTCGACGGCGTCCCCGAGGGGTACGCGGCGATGGACGAGCGCGACGCCGTGAAGGTCATGGTGAAGCTCTGATCAGGGAGGGGGTAAGTATCGGAATAGCTATCCGCGTGGCGGGTGAACCCTCACGGTAGCTAGTCCCCCCGTCATGTCATCATCAGGACCGTCGTCCGACGCCGACGAGCGCGTCGACTCGCCCATGTTCGACGAGAGCGGCAACGTCGAACCGGGCGTCCTCGACAAGGACTTCTTCGAGGTGTTGGTCGAGAACGGCTCGGACGCGATCGTCTCCATCGACGAGCACAGTCGGATCCTCTTTGCGAACCGGTCGGTGGAGCGGGTCTTCGGCTACGAACCCGACGAACTCATCGGCGAACCGCTGACGAAGATCATGCCCGAGCGTTTCCGCGACGCCCACCACGCCGCCCTCGACGCGTACCTCGAGACGGGGGAGCGAACGCTCGACTGGCGGAACGTCGAACTGCCGGCCCGGCACAAGGACGGCCACGAGGTCCAACTCTCGATCACCTTCGAGGAGCACCACTACGACGGCCAACGGGTCTTCTCGGGGATCATGCGGGACATCACGGAACGCGTCGAGCGTGAGCGCGAACTGGAGCGCCAGAACGAGCAGTTGGAGCGTTTCGCCTCCATCGTCAGCCACGACCTGCGCGACCCGCTGCAGACTGCGAAGGCGGACGTCGCCATCCTCGAAGCCCAGTACGACGATGCCGACCTGCTCACCGAACTCGACGACACCCTCGACCGCATGGACGAACTCATTGAGGACGTCCTAACGCTCGCCAAACAGGGCAAGAGCATCGGCGACACCGAACGCGTCCCCCTCGAACGCGTCGTCGAGGACGCGTGGGAGACCGCCGGCACTGAAGCGGCGACGCTCAACGTCGAGGACGACCTGCTCGCCGTGAAGGCCGACCGGGAGCGGTTCGAGACGCTGCTCCAGAACCTCTTCCGGAACGCCGTCGAACACGGCGGCGACGACGTGACGGTTCGCGTGGGCCTGCTCGAGGACGGATTCTACGTCGCGGACGACGGCCCCGGACTCCTCGCGGACGCGCTGGACGATCTCTTCGCGTACGGCTTCACGACGAGCGACACCGGCACCGGGTTCGGACTCTCGATCGTCGAGGAAATCGCCGACGCCCACGGTTGGTCGGTCCAGGCCTCGAACGGCGAGCGCGGCGCTCGCTTCGAGTTCCACGACGTGGTTATGTCCTGATACGAACATGAATACCGCTGATCCATCGATCCCGTTCCGCACCGATCACCTCCTGACCGACGGCGGCGCCGCGTCCGACGAGACGCCGGTGGTCCTCGTCGTCGACGACGAAGAGCGCATTCCGCAGGCGTTCGCGCTCTGGCTCGACGACGAGTACGAGGTCCGAACCGCGAACAGCGGCGAGGAGGCCTTCGAGCGCCTCGACGACGCCGTGGACGTCGTCCTCCTCGATCGCCAGATGCCGGGGCTCTCCGGCGACGCGGTGCTCGAACGCATCCGCGAGGAGGGATACGACTGTCGCGTGGCGATGGTGACAGGCGTCGACCCGGACTTCGACATCGTCGACCTGCCGTTCGACGACTACCTCAAGAAGCCGGTCGGGCGCGACGAACTCCAAGCGACGGTCGAGCGCCTGCTCTCGGTGAGCGACTACGACGAGGCGGTCCGACGGTACTTCGCGCTCTCGGAGAAGCGCGCGACGCTGGAGGCCGAGAAGACCCGCACGGAACTCGACGCGAGCGACGAGTACGCGTCACTGCTCGAGGACCTCGACGAGCAGGAGGAGCGGATGAACGAACTGATGGGCCGGATGGATCCCGATCAGCTCGACACGCTCTTCCGCGAACTCGACGACGGGGAGCGCAGTGCCGGGACGCCCGGCTCCGCGGACGGCTAGCGATCCGACGCGCGAACGCGCCCGTTCACGGCCGCACCGACGCCGCGAAGCCCTCGGCGAACCCCACCCCGTACGCGACGTACTGTACGACGAGGAGCAGCGGCGCGAGCAGCGCGAGCGGCGTCCGGCGCTCGCGGTGGACGGCGCGCGTCACGAGCGCGGCGACCGGGAGGAAGGCGAGGAAAAGTGCGGGGACGTAGCGGGGGCCGCGGCGGAGATCGCGGAGTGCGGCCGCAGCGCCGCCGAGGAGGGCGAGCGTCGGGACCGGCGAGTACCACCGGACGAGTCGGCGGTGGCGACACTGGATACGCGCCATCGCGTCGCCGTAACTGCGACTCTTACGCGCGAACGCCCGGAGCGTCGGCGTGAGGTGATGTCGAACGACGATCCCGGGGTCGTAGCAGAAGCGATAGCCGTCGCGGGCGAGACGGTAGTTGAATTCGGCGTCCTCGCCGACGTTGACGCCGTCGTCATAGCGATACTCGTCGAAGACGTCGCGCCGGTAGCAGACGTTGCAGGCGGCGACGGAGCGCACGAGTCGGACGTCGTCGATGGCGCGGGACTGGGGGCTGCCGCCGGAGCCGAACGCGGTGCGCTGGAGGCTTCCGACGACGCGCGCGAACGCGGGATCGTCGTCGAAGGCGACGTTCGGACCGCCGACGCCGACGACGTCGGGATCGTCCGCGTACGTTTCGAGGCGTGCGACGTGGTCCCCCAGCCACGTCGGTGGCACCCGGCAATCCGAGTCCGTGAACGCGACGTAGTCGCTCTCCGTCGCCTCGACACCGCGGTTGCGACACGCGCCGATTCCCGCGCCGTCCGCGGTCACGAGTCGGGCGTCGAACTCCTTGACGACGTCGCGCGTCGCGTCCGTCGATCCACCATCGACGACGACGACGTCGTAGCGCTCGTCGGGGTAGCGCTGCCGGTCGAGCGACGCCAGCGTCTCCGCGACGGTGTCGGCCGAGTTGTACGTCACGACGATCACGCTCACGGTCGAGTCGACCGACTCCGGGTCGCGTTCCGTCATCCTCGACGTTACGTCGCTCGCCCGAATAACTGTGCAGGGGTCGGCACGGTAACGACGGCTGTCGAAGACGGACTTGGCGATAGTCTGCCATTAGATAGAGACCGGGTCGTTTTCCTTCGGTAGCACGCCGATAACCGACTGACGTGTCCGACCTTACGCGCCGGAAAACCCCCCGAATGTGGGATCGTACCGGTGTGGGTAGTCACTGCGTACCTTGAGGATACGTATATATCGACGTACGTCGAACTATGAGTTATGGATGGAGATCGAGAACCGGTCGACGGACTCACCAGGCGCGACTGGCTGAAGCTCGCCGGTGTCGCGGCCGTCATCCCGCTTGCGGGCCCCGGAACGGGCACAGCGAGCGCTGCGGCGGCGGACGGGGTCGCGTACGGCTACGGTGGCGGTGCAGTTCCCGTCGCCGCGCCCGCGCTCCTCGGTGGGCTCGGTACTGCCGCGGCGAGCGTCTCGCTTCCCGCGCCGGTCGCGCACTGGACGTTGGACGAAGACGGCGGACAGGTCGTCCATGACACTGCCGGCGACCACGACGGGACGCTCGTCGGAAACCCCGTGCTCGGCGAACCGGGTATCCGGGGGTCGGGTGCGTTGGACTGTCGTCGTCGTGACGGACACTACGCGACAGTCCCCCACGACCCGACGCTCGCGCCGCGCGAGTCGCTGACGATCTCAGGGTGGTTCCGCACGAGCGCGGACGACACCGAACAGACGATCGTGCAGAAGGCGACCGACCACGTGCGCGGATCGGGGTACGTCCTCGATATCCAGGCCGGGCGGGCGTTCCGGGCGAAACTCGGCGTCGAATCCGGGCGCGCGTTCGTCAATCCCTGGCGGGACTTCGACGCGCACGACGGCGCGTGGCACCACCTCCTCACCACGTGGGACGGGGACGCGCTCGTCCTCTACTACGACGGCGAGGAGATCGGCCGCGACGAGAGTCAGTCGGGCGCGCTCGTCGCCGACGACAGCCCGTTCCACATCGGCCACGGCCACAACGCGTGGACGTCGGTCTACGACATGGCGGGCTCGATCGACGATGTTCGACTCTACGACGTCGCGCTCGGCGCCGACGCCGTCCGCGCGCTCTACGAGGGGACGTCAACGGTCGACGACGGCGGAACGACGACGACCACTACGCCGACGACACCAACGACGTCGACGACCACGACACCGACCACGTCCACATCGACTACGCCGACGACCACGACGACCGATGACACCGACGACGAGTACGGCGAGCAGGGGTACGGCGCGTACGGCTACGGCGGTGTTCCCACCCAATCATGACTGAGAACCACGGCTACAACACGCCCGCGGCGGGCACGACGGACTGGCACGTACCGCTGAACGAGAACTTCGAGGCCTTCGACGCGGACGTCGAGGTCCGCGATACGGACGCGAACCGGACGAACTACGCCCCGAAGACCGGGGCGAAGTTCCTCGCGACGGACACCGGCCGCGTCTACCTCGGTGACGGGTCCGCGTGGAACTACCTCGGTTCGCTCTCCGGCGACACGGCTGGTGGCGGGGGCGTTACCGAGGCGCTCGTGAAGGGGAACCTCGTGGTGCTCGCGCGCCAACTCGCCGCGCCCGAGACGATCGACCCCGCCTCAACCGATACCCCGGTGCAGGACGGGCTCGACCGCCTCGCGGCGAACGGCGGCGGCACCGTCCGCCTCCCGCCGACGACGGTCTCCGAGGCGGGAACGATCAGCGTGCCGAGCAGCGCCGCGATTTTCGGCTTCGGGCCGGACGTCTCGAAAGTCGCCATCACGCCCGCGGGCGTCGACGGGATCGTCTTCGACGAGGCGGGCGGCGTCGACCACGCCCAACTCGACGGTTTCGCGCTGAACGGTCCCGGGCCGGGCGTCGACTCGGGCGTCGCCATTCACCACGTGAACGGCGACACGCAGAACCTCCGTATCGGCCGTCTCGTCCTCTGGGGGTGGACGAACAGCGTCTACCGCGTTGATCAGGGCGTCGGCCCCTTCCAATGTCGCCACGAGGAACTCACGATCTACGACTGCGACGCCGGGAACGAGGACGGCCTCTTCGAGTTCCGCTCGTGGTACGGACCGGCGAACTGGTTCGGCACCATCGCGGCCTACCCGATCGCGGACACGAGCGTGCAGAACACGACGGTGTTCTTCACGCGCGGGGGCACGCAGACCATCGACTACCTCACGATGGGCGGCTCGGCCGGGACGGCGCTCCACCAGACGTGGGACGCACAACTCCGCGTCGAGAGCGTCCACTGGGAGCCCACCGAACTCCGCTCGACCCCGGACGCGATCGTGCGACTGCTCGGCCACGGCGTCGCCCAGATCGGCAACGTCAAACACATTACGGGCGCGACGCGACACGTCTACGAACTCGGCTACGACCCCTACAACGCCAACGCACCCGCGGCGAAGGTGCTCGGGCCGTACTTCGGTCTCGGGGGATCGCTTGATGCGGCCATCGTGAACCTTGCGGCGGCCGCGGACGTCACGCGACCGTCGTTCTACTGGGGCATGGCGGCCGACGTCGACGTCACGCACGGTGGCGGCGCGACGGGCGGTCTGCGCGCGCTCGGCGAGGCCGGCGCCGCCGTCGGGTAGACTAATGGGGCCGTCGCTCGACTGGTGAGGCATGCAGACAGTCGTCCTCGCCGCGGGTCGCGGCACCCGGATGCGGCCGCTGACCGATCGTCGACTGAAGCCGATGCTCCCCGTCGCGGGTCGCCCGCTCGTCGCGCACACCGTCGAGGCGGCCGTCGACGCGGGTGCGTCGCGCGTCGTCCTCGTCGTCCAACCCGATGACGACGCCGTGCACGAGTACTTCGGTGACGAACACGCGGGCGTCGAACTCGACTACGCCGTCCAGACCGACCAGCGCGGTACCGCGGACGCCGTGCGCGCCGCCGCCCCGAAACTCGCCGACGCGCCGTTCGTCGTCCTGAACGGCGACACCCTCTACGACCACGACTCGCTCGCTGATCTCTACGATCGCGCGCCCGCCGTTGGCGCGTTCCGCGTCGCCGACCCGACGCAGTACGGCGTCCTCCTCACCGACGCGTCGGGCGAGCGCGTCACGAGCGTCGTCGAGAAGCCCGCTGACCCACCCTCTGATCTCGTGAACACGGGCGCGTACGCCCTCCCCGCGGCGGCGAAGTCGTGGCTCGACGTCGGCGAGTCCGAACGCGGCGAGCTCGAGTTCACGGACGTCCTCGCACGGGCCTGCGAGGAGTTCGTCGTCAGCCCGGTCGCCTTCGAGCGCTGGCTCGACGTCGGCCGACCGTGGGAGCTGCTGGCGGCGAACGAGTGGAAGCTCGCGGAACTCGATGGCCGCGTGGACGGCGATGTCCACGCCGACGCCGAACTCGACGATGACGTCGTCGTCGAAGACGGCGCGACGGTGCGATCGGGCGTCGTGATCGAGGGCTCCGCCTACGTGGATCGCGGCGCGACGGTTGGGCCGAACGCCTACGTCCGGGGCGCGACGTATATCGGCCCCGACGCGAAGGTCGGCCACGCCGTCGAGGTGAAAAACAGCGTCATGATGGCGGACGCGCACGCCGGCCACCTCAGCTACGTCGGCGACAGCGTCCTCGGCCGGGCGACGAACCTCGGTGCGGGGACGAAGGTGGCGAACCTCCGCCACGACGGCGACTCGGTGAAGATGCTCGTGAAGGGGGACGTCGTCTCGACCGGGCGCCGCAAACTCGGCGTGATCCTCGGCGACGGCGCGAAGACGGGCATCAACACGAGCCTGAACGCCGGCGTGAAACTTCCGACGGACGGCGCGACTCGACCCGGCGAAGTCGTTATGTTCGACCCCGACAGCGAGCGCGGACGCGCGGCGCGTAACGGGCGCGGCGATGAGTGACGAACGGGGGAACCGACGCGACGCGGACGCCGGGCCCGCGCCCCACCCCCGCGGCCGTCACACCGCAGGCGACGCCCTACGCGCCCTGCGCACCCGTCTGGGCGCGTCGCCGGTCGTCGGAAACGCCGCTTGGCGCCTCGGCGAACTGCTCCACCACAGGGAGGGCGAGCGACGTCCCGGAACCGTCGAGGCCGGCCGGGTCGCGGGCTTGTACGACGGCCCTGACGCCCCGACGTATCCGACTGAGGCCCCGGTCGCGGACCCTCTCGACCCCGAACCCGTGCCCGGCGTCGTCAACCCCGTGCTGACGGTCGCCGACGTGACGGACGTGGCGGGCGCTCACTGCGTCGCCGATCCGTTCCTCCTTCCGCTCGCGGGGACGTGGCATCTCTTCTTCGAGGTGTACGCCCACCATCGCCGGCCGACGGCCGTCATCGCGCACGCGACGAGCCCCGACGGTGCCAACTGGACGTACGACGGCGTCGTCCTCGAAACCGACCACCACCTCTCCTACCCCTACGTCTTCCGGTGGGACGGCGATCACTACATGGTCCCCGACGCGTGGTCGAAGGACCCCGCGAACCCCACGCCCGTCACGCTCTACCGGGCGCGCCACTTTCCTCGCGGGTGGGAGCCGATCGCCGACCTGTTCGCCCCGCCCGGCGACCTCCACGACTGTACGCTCTTTCGATGGGACGGGCGCTGGTGGGCGCTCTGCGGCGACGGCCGCGACCTCTACGCCTACTACAGCGATGTGCTCGACGCCGATGGGTGGACGCCGCACGCCGCGAATCCCGTCGTCGCGGACCGACCCGCCGGTGCGCGTCCCGGGGGTCGGCCCGTCGTCCGCGACGACCGCGTCCTCGCCTTCTACCAAGACGGCACCGGCCACTACGGCGGGCAGGTGCGGGCGTACGAGATCACCGAACTCACCCCGGAGACGTACCGCGATCGGGAAGTCGACGGCTCGCCCGTGATGCACGCCGACGAGGAACGGTTCGGGTGGCTCTCGGGGTTCACCCACCAGTTCGACCCGTGGTACGACGGCGAAGGCTGGTGGTGTGCGGTGGACGGCAACCCCGGCTTCGGCTGGCGGCTGACGGGCGACCACCACTGGGCGATCGGGATGTTCCGGGCTTAGGCGAGGCCGACGCCGGCGTCGCCGAGGACGCGAAGCCGCCCCTCGTTCGGAACGCCGAGCGAGACGGTCACGTCGTCGCGCACCCCGTAGTACCACGAGCGCGACCCGCGTTCTCCGGCACCGTTGACGCGGACGACGTTCCCCGTGACGGTGCCACGGGTGGTCCCTGGCGGCACGAGGTGTTTGTTCCCGAAGCCGCTCGCCAACTCGTAGACGTAGGGGACCGTTCCGGCGTCGACGACGACGTCCGCGATGTGCGTGACGCCTGGCCCGGCGAGGCGGACGAGCGCCTCGGGAGTCGTCGGCTGGGATTCGGGTTCCCAGTGGAGGCGGCCCGCGCGGAGGCGGCCGCCCGTCTGCTCGACGAGCGTACCGGCGGTGCCGCCGACGGAGACGTCCTCGAACGCGAGCTCGCCGCCGGCCTGCCGAAGGATCGTCGTCGGCGCGCCGCTCGTCCGATCGTTCGGGTACGCGACGACCGTCCCGAAGTGGTTCGCGGGGCCGTACTCCGAGCGCCAGTCGAGCAGCGCGCCCGCCGCACCCGCGTCGCAGTCGTCCGCGCGGAGGAAGTTGTAGCGACATTGGAACGGACCGACACCGTCCTCGACGCGGAGGACGCTGTTCCCCCACTGGCGACAGTAGAGTCGCCCCACGTGGACGTCCGCGGGATCGTTCGCCGGGTCGTCCGTCGCGTCGACGTAGTGGATGGCAACGCCGCTGTCCCGGCGAACGCCCGGCCCGCGCAACTCGAAGCCGTCGAGCGCGACGCGTTGGATGGACTCGTCGCGATCGAAGCGAACGCCGTCCGTCCCGGACGGGATTTCGACGACGGAGACGTTCATCCCGCAGCCGTAGAGTCCCGTGTTCGAGTGCGGGCGGATCGGGCCTTCCTCCTCAATGGTCGTCGGTGGGAGGTAGACGCGCCCGCCGCCCACTGCGTCGAGTGCATCGAGGGCGTCCTGCACGGGGGTCGCCGTCGCCGCCGGGTCGAACGCCACACCACCGGTCCCCGCGGCCAACGCGACGACTCGGCCGTCGCCGAGCGCTGCGAACGCACCGTCGTCGATCGACGTGCCCTCAGCCGCGGTTTCCTCCCCGTCTTCGGGACCGTCCACGTCGAGGAGCGACGCACAGCCGGCGGTCGATCCCGCCACCGCGGCGGCAAGCGAGGCGTGGAGGACCGAACGGCGTCGCGGGTCGTCGACGTCGGTTCGCTCGGGACACACTATCGCCTACGTCTCCGCCCCTCCCGATAACGCTTCGCCTCGGACGGCGCGCCGAAGTCGCTCGGCGGCCCCGGTGAGCTCCCAGTGGACGACCGACGGCGGTTGCGCGCCGTCGATCCGCGGGAGCAGGGCCGGATCGGCCCGCCGGGCGATGAGTCCGTCGCCCGCCGTCGCGTAGTCGTGCGACTCGCGGACGACGTCGACGGCGGCCAGCGAGTGGTCGCTGTACGGGTAACAAAAGCGCGTCACGTCGAGTCCGAAGCGGGATTCCAAGCGCTCCTGCGCGCCGACGATTTCGTCGCGGATCGCGTCGGAATCGAGGCGGTCGAGGTGGGCGTGCGTGCGCGTGTGGTTGCCGACGGTGATGCGGTCAGCGTCGCCGAGCACCGCGACGTCGTCGGCGTCGAGATACGCGACGCCGTTGCCGCTCCGGCCACCGATCCGATCGGCGATGACGAACACCGTCGCGGGCGCGTCGAACGCGCGGAGGACGGGAAGCGCGTGCGTGCGGAAGTCCCGGTAGCCGTCGTCGAAGGTGAGCGCGACGCGCGGCGTCGCTCCCGTTTCGAGGACCTCGGGGAGGTCGACGATATCGTATCGCGCGTCGAGCCACGCGAGCTGTGCGCGCAACGCCTCCGGATCGAAGCGCCGGCCGGTCGCGTTCCCCTCCCCGCCGTTGACTGAGTGATACATCATCACCGCGTTCCGCGTCCCCGGCGTCCCCACCCCCAAGCGCGCGTCGAGCGCCGCACAGAGCCGCCACGACACCGATTTGCCGGCCGCAACCACGTCCCCAATCATATCCTTGGTACGGATTACTATGATTAACCACTTCCCCCGCGTTCCCCGGAAGGGTTAACCGCTGACTGAGCGACCTACCGGTATGCCCGCGGACGCTCCCCTGGACTACCGCGCGCTCGCCGTCGCCGCCGAGCACCCGAGCCACGTCCACCCGGTCCGGACGCCGTTCAACCACCGCTCGCTCGACGCGCTCTGCGAAGCGGGCGTCGCCCTCGACGTCGTCTCCCCGTCGCCGATCGCGCCGCCGGTCGGGCCGTACTCGGAGTACAAACACGTCCCGCGGACCGAGCGATGGGGGCGATACCGGGTTCATTACCCGCGCTACCTCTACGCGATCCCGAAGTCGCGTTTCTACCAGATTTCGGGGAACTCGATGCGCCGACGCCTCGCCGCCTTCGTCCCGGAGACCTTCGAGACGCCCCACGACGTCGTCCACACCTGCGGCGTCTATCTCGACGGCTACGGCGCGCTCGACTACTGCCGGGAACACGACATCCCCTTAGTGGCCATGACGCACGCCGGGGACCTGCGCAACTACGACACGTTCAACGACGACGTACAGGCGAAGATCCGCGAGGCGATCGACTACGCGAGCCGCGTGCTCACGGTCAGCGACGAGCTCGCGGGCGTCGCGCGGCGCTTCGCGCCCGAACCGAAGGTGGAGACGGTGCCGATCGGTGAGGATCCATCGAAGTTCCCGACGGACAGACGCGACGCGATCCGGCGCGAACTCGGCCTCGACCCCGACACGAAAGTCCTCCTCTACATCGGGCGTTTCGAGGAGGCGAAGGGTGTGCGCGAACTCGTCACGGCGCTGAACGATCTCGACCGAGAGGACGTCTTCCTCGCGGCGATCGGTCACGACGGCGACCTCCGCTGGTGGTTCGTGAACGAACTCGGCGAGCTCCGCCACGGGACGCACGCCTTCTGGCGGCTGGACCCCGTTGCAGTGCGGCGCTGGCACGTCGCCGCGGACCTCCTCGTCCACCCAAGTCACACGGAAGCGCGTCCGACCGTGATGTACGAGGCGATGGCGGCGAAGACGCCGATCCTCGGGACGACCGTCGGCGGCGTTCCCGAGATGGTCGCGGACGGCGAGACGGGGATCCTCGTCCCGCCGCGGGACGCGGACGCGCTCTCCGACGCCATCGACGCGCTCCTCGACTCCCCAGAGGGCCTGCGTGCGATGGGCGAGCGCGGCCACGAGCGCCTCCTCGAAAACGACTGGACGTGGGAACGACACGCCGAACGCCTCCGCGAGATCCACCGCGCGGTGATCGAGGAATGAGCGACGATGGCGGTGACTACGACGGCACGACCGGCGATCCGCCGCGCGTCAGCGTCGTGATCCCCGCCTACAAGCGCGCGGACGTCCTCCCGCGCGCGATCGACAGCGCGCTCGCGCAGACGATGGCGGATCTCGACGTGATCGTCGTGGACGACGGGTCGCCGGACGACACCGAGTCGGTCGTCCGCGCGTACGACGATCCTCGCGTCAGGTACGTCGCCCACGAGACGAACCGCGGCGTGAGCGCCGCACGAAACACCGGCATCGACGCGGCCCGCGGCGCCTACGTCGCCTTCCTCGACTCCGACGACGAGTGGCTCCCCCGGAAGCTCGAACGCCAACTCACCGTCCTCGACGCGAAGGGGCCGGACTGGATCGGCGTCTACTGCGACTACGCGACCGTCGGTGGCGGCCTCGGCGCGCGCCTCGCCGCCCTCCTCTCCGAGCGGGTCTTTCGCGCCGGCGCGCCCCGCGAGGGCGGGCGCGAACTCGCCGACGCCCTCCTCTCGATGCGCGTCTTCATGGGCCCCGGTTCGACGCTGCTCGTCGCCCACGACGCCCTCGACGGCCTCGCCTTCGACGAGGGGCTCTCCATCTACGAGGACTGGGATCTCGTCCTCCGCCTGCTCGCTCGCGGGAAGCTCGCCCACGTCGCCGAACCCCTCGCGGTCGTCCACGATACTGGCGATGCGCCCGCGGACGCCTACGCGCGCAACGATCGGCGCTATTTGGAGCGAAACGCCGGGTTGGTCGCCGATCTCCGGGAGCGCGGCATCGACGTCGCGCGGGTCCACCGATTGGGACTCGTCGGGCACTACTGTCACGAGGGGCGCTTTCGGGACGCGCTCACCCATCTCGACTGGGGTGTCCTCCGTCGGCCGGGCGACCTTCTACGCCTCGCGTGGTGGACGGTCGTCGGCCTGTGGGTAGCGCTCCGCGCCTAACGTTTCTCCTCGCCGCTGCGCTCCGGCGAGAGGCGACGAAAGAGCGGGTAGAACGGCTTGAGAAGGACGAGTGCCGCGAGGGCGAAGACGGCGAGCGCGAGCGTCACGTCGCGCCAGAGCGTCCACGCGGCGAGCGCGATGGCGCCGGCGAGACCCACGTACACCCAGAACGCGACCGTGACGGCGAAGAAGCCGTGGGTCGGCGCGCGGGTCTCGTACACACGTCCGGCTACCGACCGGTTCGAGGTAAGCTTTCTCTTGGACGTCGACACCGGTGAGCACGACGGCCGGTGCGAGCGACTAAGTGGCGTCACGCCGTTCCATTCGGCGACCAGCCGTGCCCGACTATCCGCCCGTCTCCGTCGTCATCCCGTACAGCGAGCAGTACACTCCCGCGTGGATGCTGGAGGAGGCGACGGCCTCGGTGGCGGCGCAGGCTGTCGAGACCGAACTCCTCGTCGTCGAGGGCGATGACGGCCCCGCGGCCGCACGCAACGAAGGACTCGACCGGGCGAGCCACCGTCACGTCGCGTTCCTTGACGCCGACGACACGTGGCACGACGACAAGCTCACGCGCCAACTCGACGCGATGCGCGTGGCGGACGCGGGCCTTTGCGTCGAGGGCGCCCCCCGCACGATGGACGATTTCGTCTATGACGTCTTCGTCGGCGAGCACACCGACCTGATGTCCTCGGTCCTCGTCGACACCGCGCGGGTCGGCGCGACGTTCGACATCGACCTCGAACGGGGCGAGGACCTCCTCTACGTCCTGACGGCGGCAACGCAGGCCGGCGTCTGTCTGCGGCAGGGGCTCTTCACGCACCGCGAGCACGCCGACAGCGTCACCGCACGCGGGATGGCTGCCGAGGAGTACCTCGCGCAGTCCAAGCGCTTCGCCTACCGGGTGAGCGAACGCGTCCCCGAAGCCCAGCCCTACCTCTCGATCTACTACACGCAGTTGTACACGGACATCGGACGAGCGTACGCGGCGGACGGCGACGCCCGACGCGCACGGGCGTACTTCCTGCGCGCGCTCCGCATCGGCCTCCACCCGTACACGCTCGCGGCGCTCGCGCGGACCTACCTGCCGTTCTAGCCGGGCCGACCGGCGGTCGGGACGGTGCCGTTGCCGAAGAGCGCGTCACCCTCACGCGTCTTGACGACGTGGACGCCGTCGCTACTGAAGACGACGTCACGTGTGGCGAGGCCGTGCCGATAGCGCTCCTCGGAGACCGTGTACCACTGGAGCTGCGCGGAGACTGCGACATCGCTCTCCGCCGTCGGAACGAAGTGGTGCGTCCACGCATCACGGACGACGATGCGGTCGGTGGGCGCGGTGAGGCCACGGGACGTGGCGTTGAGCGCGCGGACTCGTGGTCGTGGACCCGGTGGACCCTGAACGGACGCGAGTGCGCGTCGCGTCACGACGTCCGAGGCCGCCCTTCCGTCCGTGTCCGCGAGGTAGGCCGCAACGTCACCGACGGCCGCGTACTCGGTATCGCTCATCGCCACCTGCGCGCTCCGCTGTTCGACGTAGACGGGTGGACCATTGAGGTCGTCGGCGCTCGATCTGGTGAACGCGCCCGCGCTTCCGAACGCCGCGACGAGGACGACGGCGGCGACGAGGACGACGCGGTAGTGAGCGCGGGCGCGGAGGAGACGCGCGAGCCCGAGCCCGATCGGGAAGACGGCGAGCAGGATGACGACGAACTGGATGCGCTCGCCCTGCGGGAGCGTCACGGGGAGCGGGAGGAGGACGGTGGCGAGGACGAACGCCGCGGCGATGACGCTCGCGCTGCGGGCGTACGCCTCAGTGTGTTCAAGGAACTCGTAGCCCCCGAGCAGGAGGACGGCGGTGGCGAGCGACGCGTAGACACCGACCGGCGTGGCCAGCCACGCGAGCGCGTGCCCGATCGAGTCGTCCGGGAGCGTCGCCCCGTAGCTGAAGACGACCGACGATGCCGCGTTCACCGTGTCCCCGAGCACCTGTGCGGCGATGGCGACGATCGCGTAGAGCATTAGGCTCGGCGAGTAGACGAGGTAGGCGAAGACGCAGAGCAGCCCGAGGACGATCGGGAACGTCCACCGGAGGCGCGCCCACTCCCACGGCCGCGTCGCCAGCGCCTCCCACCCGAGGCGGCTCGCGAAGACGCCGCGAAGGACCGAGACGCCGGCGACCCCGACGATGACGCCGAGGAGCAGAACGTACGTCAGATGGTGTGCGAGGACGAGCGTCGGGACGAGAACGAGCGCGTAGACGGCGTGCTCGCGTCTGCGCGTGGTGTGCCTGACCGCACGCCGTGCGAGGACGGCGTAGAAGCCGACGGCGAGCAGCGCCAGCGCGAACGACTGCGGGAAGAAGTAGAGCGCATCGTACGCCGGCAGGTCGAGGATCGTGAACGCCGCGGCGACGCAGAGCGCGAGCCGCCGATCGCCGAGCACGCGGACACCGACGAGGTACGTCACGGGCACGAGCGCCGCGTACGTGAGGACGCCCGTGAGGACGATCGCGTCGTACGGGACGAAGCCGGTGACGACCGTCACGGTACCGGTGAACAGGTGGAAGACGGGGAAGAGGTCGTAGCCGTAGGGGAGGAGGGCGCTGCGCCCCGTCGAGAGCAGGCGATCGAGCGCGGCAACGTGCGCGAAGACGTCCGTCCCGCCGAAGTAGAACCCGGTCGTGAGGTATTTGGCGACGACGGGGACGGCGAAGGCGGTCGTGAGCGCGAGCACCGTCGAGCCGGGGTCGGGATCGTCGGCCGCAAGCTGGTCGGCGACGAGCACGTACGCGACGATGAGGAAGAGGGCGACGGGGAGGAGCCGCGAGCCGAGTGCGATCGTGGCGATGATCGACCCCGCTCCGCAGAGGACAACGAGCTTCGACGCGACGGACGCCGGGAGGAACGCGCGCCGCTCGCGTGCGCTCCCCGTCGCAGCGTAGGCGACGAGCGCGATGGCGGCACCGGCGAGCGCGTACGTCGAGCGGATCGCCGTCGGCGGCCGCAGGACGCCAAGCGCGGCGAGCGCCGCGAGGAGCCCGCCGACGACGCAGCACGCCAGCACGGCGAGTCCGAACACGAGACGGCGACGCGTCGGCATACCACGACCCACCGCGGGCGAGCGCAAAACCCTGCCGGTGGCCGGGAAACCGTTAGGACCCAGGGTCGCGTTGGTCGGTCCATGGAACGACGGAGCTACTTCGGCACGAGCGGGATCCGCGGGCGCGTCGGCGAGGACGTCACGGCGGACCTCGCGTTACACGTCGGGCGCGCGCTTGCGGCGGACGCGGAGACGGTCGTCGTGGGGCGCGATCCGCGGCCGAGCGGCACCGTGCTCGCGGACGCGCTTGCCGCCGGCCTCGCCGAGTGCGGCTGTGACGTCGTTGACCTCGGGCCGGCCGCGACGCCGACGGTCGCGCGCGCCGTCGCGTGGCACGACGCGGACGCCGGCGTCGCCGTGACGGCCTCGCACAACCCGCCCGCGTACAACGGGCTGAAATGCTGGCAGCCCTCCGGACAGGCCTTCGACGGCGCGATGCAGGACGCCGTCGTCGAGCGCCTCATCGCGGAGGAGTACGATCTCGCCGCGTGGGACGAGACGGGCGCGCGCCGTGAGCGTTCGGACGCGCGCGAGCGCCACGTCGCGGCCATCACCGACTCGGTGACCGTCGACCCCGCGGACGCCCCGAGCGTCGTCGTCGACCTCGGTAACGGCGCGGGCGGCGCGTCCATCGACGCGCTCGTCGAACTCGGCTGTGACGTTGAGACGCTGAACGCCCAGCCGGACGGGCGCTTCCCCGGCCGGCCGAGCGAGCCGACGGCCGCGAACTGCGAGTCCCTCTGCGACCTCGTTGCGGCCACGGACGCCGACCTCGGGCTCGCGCACGACGGCGACGCTGATCGGATGATGGCCGCCACGGCCGATGGCGAGTTCGTCTCCGGCGACGCTCTCCTCGCCGTCTTCGCCACGGCGCTCGCCGACGCGGGCGATCGGGTCGCCGTCCCCGTCGACACCAGCATGCTCGTCGCCGACGCGCTGGCAGACGTCGGCGCTGATGTCGTCTACACCGAGGTCGGTGACGTCTACGTGGCCGAGCGCGCCGTCGCTGACGACGTCGCGTTCGGCGGCGAGCCGAGCGGCGCGTGGATCTTCCCCGACGATACCCTCTGCCCGGACGGCCCGCTCGCCGCCGCGAAGCTCGTCGAACTCGTCGCCGACGGTCCCGGACTCGCCGAGCGCGTCGCCGCCTTCCCGTCGTACCCCATCCGGCGGGCGAGCCGGGAGGTCGCGGACAAAGTTGACGTCATGGAACGCTTGCACGACACGGTACACGACGCCTACGACGACGTGGACACGCTCGACGGCGTCCGCGTCGACCTCGGCGACGCGTGGTTCCTCCTCCGCCCGAGCGGGACGGAGCCCATCGTCCGTGTCACCGCCGAGGCCCGCGACGGCGCGCGCGCTGACGAGGTGTTCGAGGAGGCGCGCGCGCTCCTCGACGAGGCGATCTAAGCGAGCAGGTCGTCAAGTCCCGCCTCCAGCGCCGTCTCCGCCTCGAACCCGAGTTCTGCGCGGGCCTTCGAGACGTCGGCGACGCTTGCCCGGATGTCGCCCGTGCGGGCGTCGCCGTGGACGACGTCTGCCTCGGGCGCGATCCGGTCGCGGATCAGCGCGGCGAGTTCGCGGATCTCGACGGCCCGGCCCGTCCCGACGTTGTACGCCGCGCCGGTCTCGTCGGTCGTCGCGGCCGCGAGGTTCGCACGCACGACGTCGGAGACGTGGACGAAGTCGCGCGTCTGCGTCCCGTCACCCTGCACCGTGATCGGGTCGCCCGCGCGCGCCTGCCCGACGAATTTCGTGATGACGCCGCTGTACGGGCCGCCGCGCTGGCCCGGCCCGTAGACGTTGAAGTAGCGCAACGCGACCGTCTCGACGCCGTAGAGCGACGCGTACAGCCGGCAGTAGTGGTCGGCGGAGAGCTTTTCGAGTCCGTACGGCGAACTCGGCTCCTTCGCCGCGTCCTCGGGGACGGGTGTCGTCTCGGGCGCACCGTAGATCGCCGCGCTGGAGGCGAAAACGACGCGCGCGCCGACCTCACGGGCGGCGTCGAGCACGCCGAGCGTCGCGTCGACGTTCACCGCGTGCGTCTCCTCGGGGTCCTCGACGGAGCGCTCGACGCTGACGATCGCGGCCTCGTGAAAGACGACGTCGACGCCGGCCATCGCCTCGCGGACCGCGGCGTCGTCGCACACATCGCCCTCGACGAACGTCGCGTCGTCAGGGACGCGTTCGCGTGCCCCGGTCGAGCAGTCGTCGAGGACGCGGACCGTCGCGCCGTGCTCGCGGAGGGCGGTGACGAGGTGCCCACCGACGAATCCCGCGCCACCGGTCACGAGCGCCGTCGTTTCGGAGAGTCGAGCCATACGGCGCGTTCGACGCCGGTCGGGAAATCCCTATCGCCGACGCCGGCGCTCGGATTCGTCGCCGCCCGCGCGGCCGGCGCGCCACACGTGGTAGCAGAAGACGATGCCGAGAAGCGCGCCGACGGCGAGCTGGAGCGCGAAGGCCCGCGAGAACTGCGCGCCGAGCGCGGCGGTGAGTAGTTCCCCGAGATTCTTCGGTTCGTCGTAGGGCGGCGGCGGCGTCAGCGGCCACAGCAGGAAGCCGAGTTCGCCGTAGTCGCCGGCGAGGAACGGCCCGACGGCGTCGAGCGCGAGATGCGAGAGGACACCGAAGCCGAACGCGAAGCCGGCCTCGCGGCGCGCGCGACGCCGACAGACGACTGCGACGACCAGGAGCAACGGGAGGACGAAGACGAACGAGTGGGCGAGCGAACGCCCCGAGGGCAGGACGCCGAACACCCACGCGGCGGGCTTGTCGATCAAATCAGGCAACTGTGTGCCGAGCACGAGCGCGCCGAGCGTCAGTCGGTCCGCGCGCCACCACGCCCGCGGCCGCACGAGCAGGTAGGCGACGTATGCGAGTCCGAGGTGTGCCCACGGCCACATCGTTCGACATTACTAGGACCACGGACATAACGCGTGCCATCGGCAACGGCGGGTATTAAGCCGTCGCCGCCCCACCGTCGGACCAATGCCGACGCCGCGACAGCGCCGCCTCGTCCGCCAGCACGCCGTGTTGACGCTCGGCGCGATCGGCGCGCTCGCGCTCGGCGACGCCCTCACGCTCCCGGTGGCGGTCGTGGCGTCGCTGCTCGCGCTCCTCCTCGCGGCCGAGTTCACGGCGCCCGTGTACGCCCGCCCACTGTGGCGCGCGCGGCTCCGCTGGATCCTCCTGCTTGGCGCGCTCCTCGTCGTCGTCCTCGGGGCGACGCACGTCGCGGCGGTCGCCCGGACGCTCGACCCGTCGCTCGCCTACTCGTAGTTCCCCGTCGCCGCTCGCACTACTCGGAGCGGTACGTCAGCCGAACGCGCCCGTCGGCTTCCTCCTCGGCGTCGACGGTCAGCGCCTCGCCGCGTCCGCGGACTAATCCGACCGCGAGCAGCGACGCGACGGGCGCGTCGACGGCCGCCGGATCGCCGATCGCGTCGGTGACGACGACGGCCGCGACGCCGTCGGTCTCGACCGGACGCACGTCCGCCGCGAGCTCGAACCGCCCGGTGGCGACGTCCGCGAGGCGCGCCACGATGTCGTCCGAGGCCGTCGCGCCCTCGGTCGGATCGCGCTCGAGCGCCGCGAGCAGGGACGCGCCGACGGGCGAAAGGGTCGCACCGTCGACGAACAGGCGAACGCCGTCGTCGCTCGACGCGTATCGCGGCGTCGCGTCGTCGTCGATGCGCTCGCGGACGTCAGCGATGCGGGCGGCCTGCATCGCGGTCGGGACCGATCGCGGGACGGCGTCGCCGGGCGTGAGCACGATATCGAGGACGCCCGCGACGACCGCGACGCCGCCGACGACGAGCACGTCCGTTCGCCAGCCACCCGTCGGGGGCCGGAACGCCGGCAGCTCGAGGGCGATCGTGAGACAGCAGACGCCGAACAGTGCCGCAAGCGCGCCGCGCCGATACCGGCTGCTCACCGTTCGTTCCTCCCGTGCTCGCGGCCGTGCGCGTTCCGTTGCCGGGTCACACGTCGCCTCGACGGCGGCCGGCGGCTTAGCTGTTGCCGGACGGTACGGGTCGATCCGCCCGGAGTCGTCGTGACCGGCGGACTTTTGCCCTCGCACGTCGACTGCTCTCGGTATGTTCGAGCACGGGGACGGATCGACGGACGTAGACCTCCTCTGTGTCGCCGTCGCGTCCGCGTTCATCCCCGTGCTCGCGTTCATCCCCGCCCTCTCGTCGCTTCGCCCCCTCGCACTCCCGATCCTTCTCCTCGCGCCCGGCTACGCGTTCGTTGCGGCGTGCTACCCTGGTCGTGCAATCTCGCGCGACGCGTCCGTCACGGAGGGGCCCGACGATCCACGGCTGTCGACGCTCGGCCGAAGCGTCCTTTCGCTGGCCGGGAGCGTCGCCGTCGTCGCCGCGGTCGCCCTCCCGCTCGCCCTCCTCGGCCGCTTCGCCGCGATACCGGTCGTCGCGGGCGTGAGCGCGCTTATCGCAGTACTCCTCGCGGTTGCGTGGTACCGCCGCCGTCGCCGCACGGACGCCTTCGGCGTCGATCCGGTCGCCGCGCTGTCGCGTCTCGGAACGTGGAGCCACGGGACGCGAACCGACGCCGTGCTCACTGGTGCGTGCGTCGTCGCGCTCGTCGCGGCTGGCGGCGTCGTCTACGCGGACGCGAACGCCGCGGAGCCGGGTCCGACGAGTGCGGCGCTCCTCGCGCCCGCGAACGCGAGCGACGCCCGCACACTCACTGCCGACGCCACGACTACCTATCGCGTCGCCGTCTCGAACCCCGACGCGCGATCCGCGAACGCGACCGTCGTCGCCCTGCTCGAGACGTACGGTCCGAACGCGACCGACGCTGCGACGCTCCCCGATCCGCGGAATCGGGACGCCCTCGGGCGATGGACGCAGTCCGTCGACGCCGATTCGACCGCGGTCGTGGATGTTCCCGTCAGACCGGCCGAGGCCGCGTCGAACGCCCGTCTCGTCTTCCTCGTCTACCGGGACGACGTCCCCGCCGACCCGACTGCGGGGAACGCCGATGCCGAACTCCACCGCTGGGTCGCGGTCGGAGCCGCTGACACGGTGGCCGGCGCGGGGAACCGATCCGCGGTCACACCGACGGTAGCGAACGGGCCCGACGCAACACCGACCACGACGCTCGCACCGCCGACGGGGGTGACGGCGTGACGGAGCCGACGGCGACCGACGTGACGGTCGAGAAGTCGGTGGTCACCGACGGCGTCGCTCGTCCCCTCGTCCGCCTCGTCGTCGGCTCGACGGCCGCTGACCCCATCGTCACGCGGATCGTCGACCGTCTTCCGGCCGAGCGGCGACTCGTCACGAGCACCGAGACCGGGCTCCGTGGCGGTCGACTCGAAGCCACGCTCGCGCTCGCGCCGGGCGAGACGGCCGCGCTCCACTACGCACTCGACGGCGACGCGCCCGACGAACACGCGCTTCCTGTTGCCGAGATCGTCCACGTCGGCGCGTCTACCGGTGTGTCCCGGCCTCCCTCGATCCGCTGGTCCGGCACCGACGGCGACTGGCGCGCCCTCGCCTTCGTCGACCCTGCGGACGCCGACATCGTGGACGACCCGAGCGCCGTCGACGGGCCAGTCGTCGCTGGGGTCCGGTCCGAGCGTGATGAGACCGAGATGCCGGCGATCGGCGTCGTCGCCACCGACGATCACGCCGACGCCGTCTACCGGACGATCCTTCGAGCGCACGCGCGCGGCCTGGACGTCTACGTCACGCACGACGCCGCCGACGCGGAGGTCGTCCGGTTTGCGACGCAACTCGGCGCGATCGTCGTCGACCCTCCGATGCCGGATGCGGACGAACCGGCCGAACGAGCCCGGGAGCGCGCGCTCGCCGCCGCGGCCCGCGCCGCCGGTCATCCCGGCATCGTCCACCAACCACCGGCGTGTCCCCGGATCGACTACGTGCGGACGCTCGATGCGTTCGCCGCGAACGGTTGGGAGGGACGTGCCGTCCCGGAGCGCAGCGCCCGGCCGGCCGACGGCCCGGACGTCCTCGTCGCCATTCCCGCCTACCACGCCGAAGCGACGATCGGCGACGTGGTGCGGGAGGCCCGCCGCTACGCCGACGTGGTACTCGTCGTCGTCGACGGCGGCGGGGACGACACCGCGGACCGCGCCCGTGCGGCCGGCGCGGCGGTCGTCGAGCACTCCCGGAACCGGGGGTACGGCGGTGCGCTGAAGACGATCTTCCGCGAGGCCGCCCGCCGCGGCGCGGCGCACACGGTCACGCTCGACGCGGACGGGCAGCACGACCCCGCGGACGTTCCGTCGCTCGTCGCCGCCCAGCGCGACGGCCGCGCGGACGTCGTGGTCGGCAACCGCTTCATGGACGGCGCGACGACCGAGATGCCGCTCGTCCGGGCGGTCGGCCTCGGGATGGTGAACCTCCTCACGAACCTCAGCATGGGTCGCTTCCTCCCGCGGGAGTGGGTGCGGGACACCCAGAGCGGCTATCGGGCGTACACGCTTGAGGCGGTCCGGAGCCTCGCCGAGGCACGCGACATCGGCGACGGCATGTGGGCGAGCACTGACATCCTCTACGCGCTCGAACGCGAGCAGTACACCTTCGCGGAGGTACCGACGACGATCCGCTACGACCTCGAGGGAACGAGCAGCGAAGGCGTGCTCGAACATGGTCTCGGGCTCTTGCGGAACCTCGGTGGGCTCCTCCAGCGCACCCGCCCGATGGTGCTCATCGGCCTCCCGGGTGCGATGTGTGTCCTCCTCGGTGCGCTCCTCGGCGCCCTTGACGTCCAGCGCTTCGTCACGAGTGGGTCCGTCCCCATCGGACTCACCGTCGCGGTGAGCGCCTCAACCGTCCTCGGTGTCCTCCTCCTGTTCAGCGCGGTGCTCGTTCACACGATCAACACCCACCCGTCGCTCCGCGAGCGCGAATGAGCGGATCGAGCGACGGGGACGACGACCGCGATTCGCTCGCCCCACGCTCGCCCGCACTCGGCGTCGTCATCCCCGAGGCAAGGCAGGTCGACTTCGCCCGCGCTGGCGTCCTCCTCACGGCCGTCGAGGCGCTGAGCGCGCTCGTCGGCTTCGTGGGTACCGTCTACTTCGCGTGGGTGCTCGGCGCGAGCGCGCTCGGTGTCTTCTTCCTCTTCGACGCCGTTCTGAGCACCGTCGCCACCGTCGCCGACTTCGGCCTCCGTGACGCCGTCGAAAAGCGCGTCAGCGAGGGCGAACACCCCGGCGCGACGCTCGGTGCCGCCCTCGTTCTCAAACTCGCCCTGCTGTGTCCGTTCGTCCTGCTCGCCTACCCGCTCGCGCCCGTCATCGACGGTTACGTCGGCGCGCCGCTCACCGGTGCGCTCGTCGTCGGCGTCCTCGTCTACGAGTTCGGCCTGCTCACCCTCTACGTCCTCCGCGCGGAACTCCGCGTCGCCGAGACCGCACTCCTCTCCTTCGCCCGCCTCGTCGTCTACGTCGTCGTCGCGGTCAGCCTCGTCAAGCTCGATTATGGCGTCCGCGCACTCGTCTACGCTTTCATCGGCAGCTACCTCGTGCTCTGCGTCCTCGGGGCGGCACGCGTCTCGACGCGGCCCGCGCGTCCCGGTCGCGCGCAGTTCCGGTCGCTCGTTCGCTACGCTAAGTATAACGGGATCAGCGCGCTCGGAGGCTATGTCTACAACACGATGGACCTCCTCGTCGTCGGCTACGTCCTCGCCCCGGCGTTCGTCGCGGCCTACGAACTCGCGTGGCGCGTCACGACGATGCTCCTCCTCGTGACGAACGCCGTCTCGAACACCGTCTTCGCACAGCTGAGCGCGTGGCACACCCGCGGCGAGCACGAACGTGCCCGCGACACGATCGCGGGCGCGCTCACCGCCTCGCTGTTTTTCGTGATCCCCGCAGCCGTCGGCGTCCTCCTGTTCAGCCGCTCGATCCTCGGCGTCGTCTTCGGCCCCGAGTACGTCGTCGCCGCGCTGGCGTTCGTCGTCCTCGCCGCCGAGAAACTCGTCACCGCCGTGAACGTCGTCCTCGACGCCGCCGTCCGCGCGTTCGACCACCCGCGTGCGGGCGCCGTCGCTACCGTCGCCTCCGCGACACTCAACGTCGCGCTCAACCTCGCACTCGTGCCGCGGTACGGCCTCGTCGGCGCCGCGGCCGCCACCGCGAGCGCCATCGTCGTCCACACCCTGATCGTCGGGGTCACGCTCGCCCGCCTTACACCCCTGCGCGCCAACACGCACGACCTCGGTTGGTGCGCGCTCGCTGCCGTCGCCATGGCCGCCACCCTGTTCGGCGCCGAACACGTCGCCGATCCCAACACGCCGCTCGGCCTCGCGGCGCTCGTCGCCCTCGGTGGCGCCGTCTACCTCGGCGTCGTCCTCGCCGATCCGGCGCTGCGCGAACAGGCGCGCGCAGTACTCCGCAGCGCCGTGTAAGCACCCCGCCCGGCCGGACTACGGAGACGATGACCCTCTCTGTCTCACGATCGCAGCGCGGAAGCCCATGACGTCACTCGTGGGTCACTGATCCGGACCGACTCACGCGTTTCGTATAGCGGCAATGAGTTTACGAGTCGGGCTCGGGACGCCGATATTCCGCATGGCAATACTTATCCGGTTTTGAAGTAATAATTCTCAATAGACCGTGGGACGCGACAGCCGGGGCCGCGTCCCGCTGCGAGCGGTTACCCCGGCCTGAGAGAAATGATTGAGACAGCTACGCGACGGACGACACGCACCGAGACGACGACTACGCCCGTTTGCGCGCCATGAGCGACCTCACGACGTTTCTCGACGGGTTCGACGAGCGGGACTGGCAGACGGCCACCGCCGCGGACGGCCCGGTGCGGTTCGCCATGGTCGGCGTCGGCTGGTGGGTGACCGATCAGGCCGCGCCCGCCGTCGCGGCGAGCGAGCTCTGTGAGACGACGGTCCTCGTCTCGCGCGGCAAGGAGAAAGCCGCGGAGGCCGCCGCCGACCTCGGCGTCGCGCACGGCCTCTCGAGCGAGGAGTTCCGCAACGGCGTCGCCGCCGAGGACTACGACGCCGTCTACGTCTGCACGCCCAACGCCGCCCACCTCGAAACCGTCGAGGCGGCCGCGGAACTCGGCAAACCCGTGCTCTGCGAGAAGCCCATGGAGGCCTCGACGGAGCGCGCCGAGGCGATGGTCGAGGCCTGCGAGGCCGCCGATGTCCCCCTGATGATCGCCTACCGGATGCAGACCGACCCCGCCGTCCGCCGGGCGCGCGAGCTCGTTTCCGCGGGTGCCATCGGCGACGTCGCGCACGTCCACGGCCACATGAGCCAGTCGCTGCTGCGCGACATCTTCCCCGATCCCGATCAGTGGCGTCTGAACCCCGACCTCGCTGGGCCGGGCGCGTCCGTCACCGACCTCGGCGTCTACCCGCTCAACACGACGCGCTTCGTCCTCGACGCCGACCCGCTCGCCGTCCAGTCCATGCTCTACAGCGAACACGAGGGCTTCGAGGACGTCCCGGACGAGCGCGCGGCGTTCACCGTCCGTTTCCCCGACAGCGTCTTTGCGTCCTTTTCCGCGAGCCAACGCGCCCACGAGACCGGCTTCCTCCGGATCGTCGGCACCGAGGGCGAGATCGCCCTCGATCCGGCCTTCTTCAACCGAAACGACGCCGGCCTCACCGTCGCACGCGGCGATCAGGCCGCGGAGATCGACTTCGAACCCGTCGACCAGATGGAAGAAGAGTTCGACTACTTCGCCGATCGCCTCCTCACGGGTCGCGAGATTTACCCGGACGGCGAACACGGCGTCACCGACATCCGCGCGGTCGAGACGATCCTCGCCGGTGAGACGGCGACACGCCCGCTCTGAGACGCGAACTCGTTCACGCGAGCGAATACACGTTTTCGAGGTAGACGTCCCGAACCCGATCCCCCCAGTTGTGCGTGTAGGTGTCGATGACGTCCGCGGCGACGTCGCCGCGGAGGTACTTCACGACGCCGCGATCCCCCGTCCGGTCGCGCAAGTGCGTCGTGAAGAAGTGCCGGAAGTAGTGTGGGGTGACGTTCTCGCTCGCACCCCCGCCCGTCCGGTACCACCCAGCGTCACGGGCGTACCCCGTCACCGTCTCGCGCACCATCTCCGGGGTGAGGCGCGCGCCCCACGCGTCCCGCGTCGAGCAGAACAGCGGTTCCGCCGCCGAGCGCGCGTCCGGGCGGACGGCCAGCCACGCCGTGAGCGCGTCGCGTAACTCCTGATCGACGGGCAGGAGCGTCACGCGCTTGCGCTTGTTCGACGCCGTCCGCACCTCGCCGTTCGTCGCTTCGCCCGCCGAAATCTCGGGATCGACGAGGAGCGTGTCCGGCCGGCCGTCGAGTCGCCCGCGCGTCCCGAGTGCGGGGTAGGCCTCCCGAGCACCCCCGTGTGCGAGGTTCACGTCGCGGAGATCGAGGTTGCAGAGCTCGCCGACGCGCAGACCGGTCTTGAGGAGCGTGAGGACCACCGCGCGATCTCCCGGATGCGTGATCCCGTCGAGAAACGCCCGCATCCGCGGCACCGATATTTCCCGTCTCGTCGGATCAACGTCGATCGTCTCGTCCATCTCCTCGACGACGAGCGTCATCGGGTTCGCCTCGAACGCGCCCACCTGCGTCATGTACGCGTAGAAGCGATTGCAGTACGACGCGTAGGTCGCCACCGTTGACTCGGCGTACTCTTCGCGCAGCGACGCGACCCACGCGAGGCAGGCGCGTCGATCCGCCGCCGCGGGGCCCGCGACGCCGCGCTCGGCGAGGAACGCCTCGAACCCCCGGAGAACGCGCTCGTAGGCCGTACGCGTCCGCTCGTGCTTGCCGTGATAGCCCATGTCCTCGACGAAGTACGCGATGGGGTCGTCGACATCGTCCGCCTCCGCCCCGCTCATTTGTCATCCCCTTGGAGGACGTAGCCGCCATCGCGCGGACTGTACTTCACGACGCCGCGCTCCGTGAGGTCGTCCAGCGTCCCCTCCAAGCGCTCCTCGAAATCGCCGGCGAGCGCGTCGACGAGCGTCTCCCACGCGGCGACGTCGCGCTCCCGGAGTTCGTCGAGCACGCGCCGTTCGAGCGACGGCCCCGCGTCGTCGGAACCAGCGTCGGTGGACTCGTCCCCGTCGACAGTCTCGTCGTCATCGAGGCCGAGTTCGTGGATCCCGGCCTGCGTCATCAGGCGAACGAACTCGCTCTGCGAGACCCCCATCTCCTCGGCGCGCTCGACCCACGCCTCCTTCTGGTAGCGCGGCACGTACGTCTTCACCGAGACGCGGTCGTCGTCGCTCACACCCACCACCCTCGAACTGGCAGTAAGTACTGTGACAATTCTGGCTGTCCAGCGTAGAAGCGCCACTTCGGCGGTGTTTGCGGCCATTCAGCATATCCGTCACTGATCTCGATGTCGTCGAACGCCGTCTTCGGTCCGTGACCCCTACCCTCAACGGTCCGAGGACGGGGAGGATTCGTTGCGGGATGCATCAGTCGTCGTGTTCAACGCGTCGCGGGCCGGGAACAAAAAGACAGTCTCTCATAGATGGATAAGTGTATTGATCCGCTGGTTTGAACCTGGATTTCTTTCTGGTGTGGTCCCAGATCCGCGGAATTATTCGACTGGTGGGACACACTCACGGATTTAACGTCGGGTTCTGTGGTGCCAGGCTCACGCATCAAATTTCTCCCCGAAGTGTCTCGATCATGAGGACTGTCTGCATCAACTCCTCCTTGGAGATCGTCGCGTCGCGCTCGTCGTGCTCGAAGCCGACGCGCGCGCCGATCTCCGCGATCAACTGTGGCCGCGTCCGATTCAGTCGCAGCCACTCGATCTGCTGGGAGACGGGCATCTCCGACCAGATTGACGGCCGGGGAACGTTGCCCGCGACTGGCTCGCGTCGCGTCACGCATCGTCAACCCCCTCGACGTCGTCGCGTTCAGTCTCCGCAACGGTCTCACAAAAGAGCGAGACACGACAGTCGTCGTCGCTGCAGCACCACTCATCGGGCACGTCGTCCTCGTGGAGATACCTCGAGGACCCCCTCGTGCCGCAGTTCGGGCACTTCGCGCGTTCGATGTCGCTCGTAGATTGAACGTCGTGGCCGCCATCCGTCCGAACCTCACGAGCGCGCTCCACGATCTCCCGCTGTGCCTCTCGACGCTCGGCCTCCCGCTCCGAGACGGGCGGGAGCCCGCCATCCGCGACGAGGTCGTGCCCACCGTCATCCCGGTCCTGATCCTCGTGGAGTTCGCGGCCACGCGAGCAGACATGCGCTTCTTCAGCGTCCAAACTCGGGAAGGCCTCCCCGCACGCCCCACAGCGGACGCGAACCCGATCCGGACCCGATCCGTCCGACGTCGTAAACCCTTGGTCGCTATATCGAGTCATCGCTCGGCCTCCGACTCGGCCTTACTCGTGAGCTGGTCAGCGTGCGCACGGAGGTCTTCCTGTAGGTTGCGCAAGTCGGCGGCACGATTGACCTCGACGTCGTCAATATGGAGCGCGCCGATCGCCGACGCCGCCCGATCAAGATCCTCCGCGACGCCGCGAAGCGTCTCCGCGTCCGGCAGATCGAGCGCGTCACGGGGATCGACGTCGCGGCCGCCGTCCGTCACGAGCTCCCGATCTTCGTCCTCAGGGTCGTGCGCGAGCGCGGCCTCGTAGAGCGGCCGCGACGAGTACGAGTGCTCCACGTTGCCAGCGCACCACTTGCACTCCGAGAGCCCCGGCCGCCGCTCGCGCAACTCCGAGAGCGTCAGCCTCGTGATCGTCGACGCTTGCGAGACCGCTTGGCAGTCTCGATCCGTGTGGTAGACGCTCGCCGAGCACCCGCCCTGATTCGACTTGATCCAGACCGGTGTCTCGCCGCCGTCCGTGACGAGCTCGCGTTCCTCCTCTTCGTCGCGGCGTTCGCCTTCCGCGACGGCCGCCTCGTACGCTGAGCGATCCATCGCGCCGCGCTCCACGTTGCCAGCGCACCACTTGCACTCCGAGAGTCCACGACGTCGTGCGGACTCCACCGCGATCTCGCGCATCTCGTGCGCGCGCTCCACCGCTTGGCACGCTCGAGTATGGTAGCAACTCCGGTCCGCGGCTGTCCGCGCGACCAAGACCGTCTCAGCGTCCATCTCGGACGCCGACGCGTTACTCTTTTTAACAGACGACTCGTCTCGTTCAGTGCCGGGTTCCCGCCCGGCGCGATTGGTTTCGGACATCTCACTTCCAACGAAACCACCCTTTTTCGCGGGCCAGCGTTGGAGCGCTGGCCCGTGAGACCAACGACGACGAGTCGTCAGTCCGCAAGGATAGTTTCGTTACTTGGCTACATTGGCGGACTGTCGTAAATAGATTTGGGTGTAGTCTATTGGTGTCTCTAGACACGATGGAATCAGATTTAATTGAAGTCGTATATACACCGGATTACATTGTCTCTCAAGTTATCGTACAAGATATGGTCCGCCAATCCGCTGACTGGCAGGTCCTCCTTGACGACCGTATCTTGGAGGTGTTCCAAGAGGAGGAAGAGTCGGAAGGCGAGGCCTTCTTCACTCCTACCGAGCTCGCAAAGCACCCGCGGATCAACTATTCTCGGCAGTACGTCAGCGAACGATTCCGGAAGCTTGCCGATCACGGCCTCCTACAGCAGATTAGTGGGAATTCCTATCGGATGACTGAGGCTGGCCGTGCCTACCTCCGCGGCGAGTACGACGCTGAGACCGGCACATACACGAAAGATATGTCCAACGGGGAAAATGATATAACGGGAGCGGGCGAGACCGTCTAACATGCGCGTTCGCGCCGCTGGCGACTGGATGACCGTCCTTGACGATCGGCTCCTCGAAGAGCTACGTCGTGACGACTACGTCACCCTCGGTAAGCTGGCGGCGCGTGTCCCACATCCCGCAACGCAGTTCCGCGTCGCCGAGCGCCTTCGCGTGCTCGCCCAAGCCGGCTACGTCGAGCCCGAACGTCCCGATCGAGAAAAGTGGTGGATCACGTACTGGGGCGAACTCTACCTCGACGGCGAGGTCCGCGCCGACCTGATCATGCCGGAGCCGAGCGCGGCGCGGCCCGGTTACGTCCTCCGCTAATGGGTGGTTGCTCAGTAGTCAGCTGTGACGGCGATACTGGCCTCCCCTACGACTGTCGTCGCTGTTCCGGGACGTACTGTAGTGAGCACCGGCTTCCGGAGAACCACAACTGTCCCGGACTGCCACAGCAGAGCGAGAGTCTCGGGAAGCCGCTGGAGGTCGGCATCGAGGCACAGAACCAACAGCGTGTCGTGACCGGATCGCCATCGTGGGCGTCCGACGCCGAGGATAGCCGCAGCTGGGGCATCGTCCTCCTCGTCGTCTGCGTTCTTGCGACGGTCGGCGCCGCGTACCTCATCTTCATCCACTAATGGCTGACTGCTCCGCGTTCGGCTGCGACGGCGACGACGGCTTCGCGTTCAAGTGCAACGAGTGCGGCCAACGCTTCTGCGCCGACCACCGACTCCCCGAGAACCATCGCTGTCCCGCGCTCCTCCGGAAGACTGACGACGACCGAAAACACCTCGAAACCGGACTTGCGGACAAAAACCCGGAAGAAGAAACGGCCCCGAAATCCGGCCCCACACTCGCCGAGAAGCAGCGTCGATCTGTCCGTCGCTGGAGAGAAGAAGACGATGACGGAGGCAAGTCACAGCGTTTCGAGGACGTCAAAGACGAAGCGCGCGACCTAGAGCGAGAGTTTCGAGACGAGCACCTCAGCCCACGCGAGAAACAAATCCGCGCGCAAGAGCAGGTAGAAGGGCGGAACGACGTCAACGAGAGCGAGACGTCCACATCGCGTTCGAGGCATCAGAACCGATCGAGCGACGACGGAGAAGACCTCAGCCCACGCGAGAAGCAGATTCGCGCTCAAGAACAGAAGAAGGAAAAGGCACACCAGACGCTTGAGCCGGAAACGATTGAGGGCTCCGTCAGTGGGATTCGATTCCGGTGGGCGACATGGCTGTATCGACTTCTCATCGTAGCAATTGTAATCACAATCGTTGGTGCTCTAGTCATCTGGGTTTAGCACGATGAACCTCCTCCATCGCATTAGTTGAAACAGACTCTGCTCTCTGTCACCCAGAACTCTCACTCGCGTTCGACGCCTGCTCCTCGCTCGACGCGATTGAGAGCATAATCACGCCGGCTGCGACCGCGACGACGGCGAGCCGCGCGCCGAGCAGCCCCATCCCGCGGCCACGAACCTGCACCAGCATCGGGCCGACCAACGCGACCCCCGCGAGCACCAGCCACGCGCCACGCAGACGCACGTCTTCGTCTGGCCACCGTGTACGGACCCTCCGACGAACGTACTCGCTCAGCGCCACGCTCACGCCCGCGTAGCCGACGGCGAAACCCACGCCAACATCGACGAGGTACGGCGACGTCGTGAGATTGCTCATCGCCAGCACGCCGATGATGACCGCGACGACCGTGCCGGCGATCCGCCCCATCACGAGCTGCGTGCCCGCGGAGAGCGACCCGTCAGACTGCCAGAGTCGATACGCGACGACGACGAGCACGAGCGCCGCGAGGACTTGGAGCGCCGGATTCAGCCACGCTGGCGGATTCAGGTAGAAGTGCACGAGCCACTCGGGTCCCTGCTTGATCCGGACCGGCGGCATCGGCGATGGAGGTGGCGATCCGGACATAGTCATCTCGTTGCGCGGAACAGCGCAGTTGCGACCGTGATCCCGAGCAGGATCAACACCACGATCTTCGTCCATGCAGGCGCGAGTCCGGCGGACACCAGGCCGTACGCTGCAGTGAGGGCGACGACCGCGCCGCCCTCGATGCCGATCGCGGACGTCCACACGCTCCCGAGGAGGACGCCCGAGACCACGAGCCCGATCAAGATCGGCCCCGCGTACCCGACGCCACCTGGAAGCGTCCGTCCACTCCCGATCAGTGCCGGTCCGGAGCGCACTGCCATCCCCGTGATGTTGTCGAGCGTCGGATCCTCGCGCCCCGCGAACCATCCCGTCGAGTTCGCGTCCGCCGACTGATTCGCGTAGTACGGCGCCGTCGCGGTCAGGTTCGAGGAGTTGTTCTGCGTCGTCTCTTGGGCCGCCGCGCCACCGATCACCACTGGCGCGACCTGCAACGCTACCAGCAACACGGCGAGCACGACGAGCAGCCGTCCGAATCGATCCTCCGTCTCCCGTCTCTCCGTTGGGTCTTGTCCGTTCATGCGCTCTGCCTCACCAAGATTATCACACCCGTCCAGAACATCACGACGAGCGACCCTCCAAGGAGGAGCGTCACCCTGAACGGCGAGCCGTTCGACGAGAGGACGAACCACGGCCAGTTCAGATAGCTGAACAGCCCAACGGCAAGGTTCCAGACGATGATTGCCGTGCCGCCGAACTGGCCGACGATCGACGTCAACGCTCCCCCGATCCCGTTGAGCTCCTCTTGGGCCTGTCCGTTCGGCGTCGCGTCACCCGTCGGCCCCTGGTGGACGAAGTAGTTAGCGATGCCTGCGTCCTGGTACGCGATCGCGCCGCCGCCGAACATGACCGCGCCGACGACGAAGTAGACGAGGACCATCTGTGTGAGTCGCGCCATTAGAGACCCCTCCGTAGGCCGCCGAACGCCACAAGCGCGACGCCTGCGACGAACACGAGATCGTAGCCGACCCAGCCGATCGTCGAGAAGCCTGCGAGCACGAGCACGCCAGTCACGCCGACAGCCGCTCCCGACGTCCGGAGTCCACCGACTGCGCCCATCACGAAGACCGTCGTCATGACGGCGATGAAGCCAGTGAACGCGCCTCGATTCGGAGCCGGGATCTGCTGCGTGAGCGACGACAGCGACGACAAGAGCGTCGGCGTCGATGTCGTCTCCGAGATCGTGTAGTCGGTCGTTGCGACGACCGTTCCGTTGCGCGTCACCGACACCGTCAGCGTTTCTCCTGCGTACCCACGGAGATCAACCGTCCGCGACGACACGCCACTCTCCACGGACGAGTTCAGGAGCGTTGCTGTCGACGTTGACGCGGTCGCGCGCCACGGCCCGGATGACTTGGGGATCGCGAACTGCAGCGTCGTCCCATTGAGCGCTGGCAGACGTGTCGTGCTCGGCTGGATCGTCACACTATTCGACGTGTTCATCTGCTCAACGCGCCCGTTCGGGGACACGCGTACCGTTGCCGTCTGCGACGCGAGCGGCGTGTATGTCCCCAAGACCCGACGCTCTCCCGTCTCGACGTTCATGAGAACCAGTCGATGACGCTCCTGGTACGCGAGTTGCGTCGGGAACTGACCACTCGCGCCGAAGTAGTCGCCCGCAACCGTCTGGTACGAGCCATTAAGCGAGCGCTGCACGAGGAGTACCGTCGACTCGCTCGGGAAGTCCCCGGTGTAGTCCGCGATCTTGAAGATCGTGTCCACCTTCTCGGCTCCCGACGGAAGGAGATAGAGACTCTGAGACTCGTAGAGTGAGGGCACGAAGATCCGACGCGTCGAATAGCCATCCGCGTCCGCGACGGCGACGAACGGCTTTGAAGCGGGCAACCCGGTCATGTTGACTTTGCCGTCGCTCGTGTTGCGCACGAACACTTCCGGAGACCCAGACTCATCGACGTACATCTGGATCTTCACGGAGGCGCCATCAACGAGTTCCGTTGGCGCGGACTCGTTGTAAATCCGGATCTCGGACGGGATCGAGACCGTCCGTGCCGCCATCGAGTCCGATTTCCCGTACGAGTCCGAGACCTCCCAGTGGTACGAGTGCTCTCCGCCCGACCCGATCGTCTCGTTGACCGTGATCGTGCCGTTCGACGATCTCGATGACGACCCGACAGACTCGCCGTCGACGAAGACCGTCCCCGTGAGCGTGTCACCGTCGTAGGCGACGTCGCCGTCGGATACCGTGACAGAGAACGTCGTCTTGCGCTCGGTCAACTGCGCGCCATCGGCCGGCGTCGCGTTCGTGATCGTCGGCGCGAAGTGCTCAACGGAGATCTGCTGGTCCGCGAGCGTCGTCGTCGTTCCGTACTGGTCTTCTGCGACGACATGCCACGTGTGGTTCCCCGACGAAATCGTTGGATGCCAGCCGACTTTGCTGGGATTCGAGACTGGCGTGGTGTGCCGCAGCTCACCATCAACGTACCATCGAAGGCTGACCGACTCTCCTTGTGCTTTCCCGAACGTGGGGTCGTCAACATAAACAGAGAAATCGGGTTCGTTAGTGTGGATCGTCCCCGTCGGACCCGGAGACGTCACTTCGGGAGCCTGATTAGTGAACAGGATGCCGTCATCAGCGATCGACGCCATCGGATCACTCCCCGTCACGCTGACGTCCACCCGCACGCGCCACATCCCGCTCCCGGAGAGCGGCTCGCTCGTCGAGAAGTTCCCACTCGTCGTGTGCGTCGTGCTCGAGACGTTGGTCCAGGAGCCGCCATCCAGCGAGTGTTGCCACGTTATCTGCGCAGACGCGTCCGACAGAGATGAGAGGTTAATCCATCCCGAGTCAACGTCATCAACCTCCATCGGCCCACCCAGATAAACCGCGCTGGAGACATCCCCATCCACAAGATGAGAGCTATCATAAAACATCGATGCTGAGCCCGCTGACCCCGGATTAGTGAAATATCCAGCGCCTCCGCTCTGGAACGAGCTGTCCGTCGCGGACGCGGTCCCGACAATGTCTCCAGACGCAGTCAGCAGCGACACTGTGATCTCATCTGCCGTCGTCCACTCAACCTCCAGCTGATACCACGTGCCCACAGTCGGACTGATAGATGTCTTCTCCAGCGCAGCGTATGATCCATCGACCCACTTCGAGATGACTAGATTGCCACTATCAGCGTTGTAGAAGGCCGCATACGTATTCTGAGTTGGATTAGATGCGCTCTGCGTCCCAAACAGGACTCCGCCGCGCGACCCGGCCTCGGCCAATCGCGTCCACGTCGTCCATGTCGATCCCTGGGGTGGATAATGTGACAGTCCGCTCGTCGACGCAATCGCCGTGTCTCCCCCGGAGCTCGAGATTTCGAGCGCGCTCCCCGATCTCGCTATCGTGGACTGGATCGATGCACTCCCCGTTGAGCCCCCATAATTAGAGAGAGTCGCCGAGTCAAAATCATCAACAGTACCTCCGCTGTCGAGTGTGACCGACGCTCCCGATCCCGCTTCGGTCACGCTCATATTCGTTAGAGACGCCCCCGCGAAGTCGCTCGCCGTCGTCTGCTTGGCTCCCACGACTAACTCATCACTCCCCTGCGTCGCGGACCCGACCGGCGCGGTCACAAGGAGGACGGATGCCGCGAACGCGAACGCGACGAGAAGCCCTCGACGCATCACGCACCACCCCCGGACGCACCAGTCAGATAGACGACGAACAGGATCACCACGATCAGCATCGGGACGATAAGCTGCCAGACGTACGCTGTCGCGGTGCTCATCGCGCCTGCGTTCACCTCCATCAGACTGACGATCGGTCCGACGAAGATCCCGATCACGAAGAGCGCGACGGCGTAGAACACGACATCAACTGGAGTCAACCGTCCGCGGATATTCGAGCCCATCATGGTCACCCCTTCGCCGACACCCCGAGACTCACGAGCATCGCAATCGCGAAGAGCGGCAGCGTGAGCTGAAGGAGCGTGCTGCTTAACGGATCCGCGACGTCCGCACCCATACCGATCGCCGTCGAGATCAGCGGGAGGACAGCGACGAACGACACGAGCATTGCGAACCCCATCACGACGTCGACGAGCTGGATGCGGCCGCGGTCAGTCGACGTCATCGTCTCCCCACCCACGACCCGATTGTCAACAGCAACGCCATCGGGAGCAGCGCGCGCACGAGCCAGCGCGTCGTGATTGGCACGTCCGAAAGCATCGGCCCCGAAAAGTGAAGCCATGCGGGCACGACGACGACGAACCCGAGCACTGCGAAGACGGCCGGCCACAACTCAATCGGGTTCACAGCAGCCCTCCCTCGTCACCGCCGAAGGTGAAGAAGTCGCGCGTCTCCGCGATCTGTTCCTGTTGGCTCTGCGTCCCCGATACTTCGACCTCTGTCGGGAGCTGGCCAGTGAGCCCCTGCCAGTCGTCTTGAGCCGCCGCCTCGAGTGTCTCTTGATCCGCGGCTTCACGCGGGCCAGCGCCGAGGGCCTGCGCGACCACGAACTCGTTGAGCCACCCGGACCCACGGGAAAGCGGCTCGCTTGACGACGACGAACCCCCAAAGTCGAACGCCGACGCATCGACGTCTGACTCCGAATCCGTTTCGGAGTCGCCATCTCGTCGAGAACGCATTCGGCCTCCGAAGTCGAAGTTGAGCCGGCTGCGCAGATCAACGTTCGTCCGCTGGTCAGTGTCGGTTCGCGTTCGTTGGTCGGTGTCTGTTCGAGTCCGTTGATCGGTATCCGTTCGAGTTCGTTGGTCGGTGTCGGTCCGCGTCCCCTGATTCGTATCCAGCCCGACAGTTTCGTGGGCCTTTGACAAAACGCTCTCCCAACCCTGCGACTCACGTTCCCCGCGCGCCATCGACAAGATCTCCGAGCCGAAGATGCTTCGACTCTCACTCTCTCCCCCCGCGAATAGGCTATCAGCCGCGCTGTTCGCGCCGAGGAGTCCCCCAGCCGAGAATGAGTTTGAACGCGGGATGTCTGCGATACCTCCGCGGGCGTTCGGGCCCGCTTCGTCCTTCGGCTTGAGCAACGCCTCCACGTTCTGTCCATCAGTCCCCGAGTTCGCCCGAGTTTGAATCTTGTTGCTCCCCCCGCGCTCGTTCGAGGAAGGGGTCGATGCACTACTACCGTTTTCGCTTGAGGTCTCCGACTGCCGGTCCTTGATCGGGGAGTCGTCCGTCCGAAACGGGTTCAGGTCGTCCCCACCGCCCACTCCCGAGTAGTCTTCTAGATCGTTGACGTCGCCGACAGTGCGGTCCGGCGTCAAAGCTCTGTATGGATTCTCTGACTCTCGAATAAACGCTTGAGCGAGCCCGGAGCGAGCCTCCGCGATTCGGTCAACGAGGTTCCCCGACGCCTGCATACCACGCCAGCGGGCGAGCTCTGCTTGGTCGCGTAGATACGTGCCCTTCTGCGTAACCGGATCAAGGAGACCGGTGAGAGGAACATCCGAGGTTTCAGGCGTCTTCGCTTTCACGCCTTCCGCTGCGCGGTACTTGGCGAGAGAGCCCTGATCGAGTACGTGAGTGACGCTGCTTGATGCACGGTCCTTCACACCCTCCACCCCATCGGTGAGGCCGACGACGTTCGGCGTCTTCGCTTTCACGCCTTCCGCTGCGCGGTACTTGACGAGAGAGCCCTGATCCAGCGCGTGAGTGACGCCGCTCGACGCGCGATCCTTCACGCCCCCCACCTCGTCGGTGAGCCCGTCGACGACGTCCGGCGTCTTCGCTTTCGCACCTTCCGTTACGCGGTACTTGACGAGAGAGCCCTGATCCAGCGCGTGAGTGACGCCGCTCGACGCGCGATCCTTCACGCCCCCCACCTCGTCGGTGAGCCCGTCGACGA